>Ga0207693_10000416_pt1 | contig 38687 bp, 35 predicted proteins | sample LARL81metaG_FD_184347 | JGI IMG/M metagenome (GOLD analysis project Ga0207693, IMG submission 184347) | Corn, switchgrass and miscanthus rhizosphere microbial communities from Kellogg Biological Station, Michigan, USA - LAR L8-1 metaG... | ecosystem: Host-associated > Plants > Roots >... | reverse complement strand
GGTCGCCCTCTATGAGCGTCTCGGCTTCAAGCCCCGCGGCGTCAGGCGCGGCTATTACACCGACAATCGCGAAGACGCCCTGATCATGTGGAAGGATCCCGTCATTCCCGACGAAGTCGCGAATGACTAATTGCCGAACGGGGAGCGAAGAGTCTCGGCGAGGGATTTTGCCTTTTGCGGGCCTATCCCTGCGATGGCCTCCCAATCGTTCGGATCGGCGGCCAACACCGCGGCGACGTTGCCGAAGCGAGTAAGGAGAGCACGCGCCGAAACCGTGGAAATTCCCGGAACGGATGCGAGCATCGCCTCGGCTGCTGGGCTCCCTGGATTGGCTTTCGGACGCTGAGCGTACGCCGGTCGACGTCGGGCTGGAGGGTGTTCTCTTCGCTGCGCAAGTCGGTAAAGCCAGAGCGCGGAGTCCGTCTGGTCGCGCGCCCAAAGTACTGTGATGCCGAGGTCGAGTATCGCGAGACACGCGCCGCGGACGGCGGCTGGCGAAAGCGGTCCACGGTCAAGATCGGACCCCTCGATGAGCAGATATGGAAGACGGGCAGATCTACGAAGCCGACCGAGCTGAGGCCAAAACGTGCCCCCCACAATTCCAAGGTGCATTCCGCGAACGGTTTTTCGTTCGACGATGGCGCCGCTCGGCAGGTGGTAATCGCCACTGCTGAGGCCGGTGACGCGCACACTGACTCCATGTTCTTCCAGCAGCCGTGGCACCCCACTCGGCCGCTCATGAGTATCGGCAAGGATCAACACGGTGCCGCGAGCGTGCCTGCATCGAGGTGCCCTGAACGTGGAGTCTTTGTGCCAGTTCGACCCCTAGCGCTTTCGCAGGGCGAAAGCGCTTGATTCTAGGGGTCGAAACGTCATGTGACGAAACCGCGGCGGCGGTCGTCACAGGCGACGGCCGGATCCTGTCGAACGTCGTCTCCTCACAGGCCGAGCTGCACGCTCGCTTCGGCGGCGTCGTTCCCGAAGTGGCCTCGCGGCGGCATCTCGAGCTCGTCGTACCCGTGCTTCGCGAGGCGCTGGGGGAAGCGAGCGCCGAGCTCGGGGATCTCGATGCCGTCGCGGTCACGCAGGGCCCGGGGCTGGTCGGTGCACTGCTCGTCGGCCTCTCCGCGGCGAAGGCGGTGGCCTGGGCGAACAAGCTGCCGCTGATCCCGGTCGACCACCTGCACGGGCACGTCGCGTCGCTCTACCTCCAGCCCGAGCCGGTCGAGCCGCCGTTTCTCTGCCTGCTCGCGAGTGGCGGCCACACGCTGCTGATCGACGTCCCCGAGCCCGGCGGCTTTCGCGTCCTCGGGACGACGCTCGACGACGCTGCGGGCGAGGCGTTCGACAAGGGCGCACGCCTGCTCGGCCTCGGCTACCCGGGTGGGGCCGCAATCGACAAACTGAGTACCCGCGGCGACCCCGAAGCCCACGACTTCCCGATCGCCCGCGTGCCGAGGCTGGACTTCTCGTTTTCGGGCCTGAAGACGGCGCTGCTGTACACGGTTAGCGACCTCACGGACGCCGAGCTCGAGCGGCGGCGCGCCGACCTCGCCGCGAGCTACCAACGCGCAATCGTCCGCGCGCTCGCCGGCCGGATCGAAGAGGCTGCCGAGCAAACCGGCGCGCCGAGAATCACCGTCGTCGGCGGAGTCGCCGCCAACTCGGAACTCCGAGCCGCGCTCCCGGAAGCAGCCTTCGCGCCACTTCCGCTCTGCACGGACAATGCGGCGATGATCGCCTCGGCCTCGCGGTACGAGGAGGCAGTCCCCTTCCCCGGTTATCTTGGTCTCGATGCGTACGCATCTGGCTAGGGCGGGTCAGGCGCTTCCGTTCGTCGTCGTCGCGCTCGCCACGGTCGCGGTCGTTCTCGGGGCGGGTGGAACGCAATCGACCCAGCCGACGCTCTCGTCGACCGCGGGCGCCTGGCGCGGGCTTGCGGGGAGCGCCCGGCCGCAGGTGGACGTCGGTCAACGCGTGATCGTCGTGCTCAAGGCGCCCTCGCTGGCCGACCGGGTCGCCAGCGCAGGCGGGCACGCGAGTGACGCACAGGAGCGGCAGTGGACGACCGCCGCCCTGGCCGCGCAGCAGCAGGTGCTAGGGACACTCGCGCAACACGGAGTCCAGGTCCGGGTCGACTACTACTACTCACGTGTGATCAACGGCTTCTCGGCCTCGCTCGACTCCGAGGCGGTCGCCCTTCTGGAACGGGAGCCGGAGGTCGCCGGCGTCTACCCGGTGCGCGTTGCCTATCCGGCGACTGTCTCCTCCCGGCTGCTTGCGCAGGACGAGCTCGCCCGCGGCGCCGCTCACGAGCCCGAGATCATGCTGCCGGGGTACGACGGCCGCGGCGTCACGATCGCGCTGCTCGACACCGGCGTCGACCGGGCGCAGCCATTCCTCCGGGGACGGGTCCAGGACGGGATCAACATCCTCAGCGACGGCGACTTCCGCGCGCTGGCGGCGACCAAGCCGGACGACGCGACCAGGCTCGAGCGGCACGGCACCGAGATGGCCGGCCTGCTCGTGGGCGCGGGCGGGCCGGAAGGACTCGCGGGCGTGGCGACCGGTGCCTCGGTGCTGCCGATCCGCGTCGCGGGCTGGCAACAGGACGTCGCCGGCGGCTGGGCGATCTACTCCCGCACCGACCAGCTGATCGCCGGCCTCGAACGCGCCGTCGACCCGAACGAGGACGGCGACGCGCACGATGCCGCGAGGATCGCCCTCGTTCCGCTCGCGGCGCCGTATGCGGCGTTCGCCGATTCCCCCGACGCGCGGGCGGTCGAAGGCGCTCTGGATCTCGACACGCTGGTCGTGGCGGCGGCCGGGAACGACGGCCCGGCGGGACCCGCGTTCGGGAGCTTGTCCAGTCCAGGCGCGGCGCCCGACGCGCTCAGCGTCGGCGCCGCCGACCTGCGCCCGCAGACCGAGGAGGTGCGTGTCGTCGTCCGCGTCGCGCTCAACGTGCTGGTCGACCGGTTGCTGCCGCTGGCCGGTGCGGTGCTGCCGAAGCACGCACGCGAGCTCGCACTCGCGGCGCCGCGGGAACGGAGCTCGGAGACGAGCCCCGGTGACTTTCTCGCCCCGCCGCCACTCAACTCCTTTTTCGACAAGGCCGGCCTGAGCGTCGTCGCCGGCCGCGCCGCGCTCGTCCGGGCGGGTGACGATCCCGTCACCGCGGTCGAGAACGCAGCGCGAGCCGGCGCGGCCGCGGTCGTGCTCTACGGGACCGCGATCCCGGCCGGTGGGCTGGGGCTGGACGAGAGCGTTCCCGTGCCCGTCGTCGCCGTCCCGGGCGACGTCGCCCGCACGGCGCTCGACGCGCTCGCAGTGGGGCGGCATCCCGCTCTCTCGCTCGGCGCCTCGCGCGTTGCCCGTAACGGGACGGGCGGCGGCACCGCACCGTTCTCGTCGCGCGGGCTCTCGTTCGACTGGCGCGTCCGGCCCGACCTGCTCGGCCCGGGTGTGGCCTTGATGACCTCTGAGCCCTCGGCGGCGGAGGACGGCACAGCCGCCTACGGAACCGTCAACGGCTCGAGCGGCGCGGCCGCGACGGTCGCCGGTGCCGCTGCACTACTCGCCCAGGCACGGCCCGACCTCGACGCGCGGGCCCTCCGCAGCATCCTCGCCGGCTCTGCGCGGCCGTTCGATGAGGGCTCGGTGACGACCCAGGGCACCGGCCTCGTCGACGTCGGCGCCGCGGCCGCCGCCGAGCTCGCGGCCGATCCGACCGCGCTCGCGTTCGGTCCTGCCGCTCGGACGAACTGGCAGTCGGTGCAGAAGCTGACGATCCGGAGCCTGTCCAGCCGCCGGCTCGACCTGCGCGTGGCGCTGCCACAGACCGGGGGCGCCGGCCTGGCGCTGACCGCTTCGCCGGACCGCTTCCGCCTACCCCCGGGCGGGAAGGTCACGATTCGCGTGAAGGCGTCCTTCCAGGGAACCCCGACCGCGGGCGCCCCCGCGGAGGGAACGATCCAGATCGGCTCCCGCTCGACGCTGCCGCTGAGGATCCCGTGGGCGATCCCGTTCGGGCGCTACACGGGTCCGCTGCTCTCGAGCGTGAGCCTCTCGAAGACGAGCTTCAAGCCCTCGGACACGACTCCAGCCGTGCTCTCGTTCCGCGCCGGCGCCCTGTCGCCGGGGCCCGGCGGAACCGAGGTTCATCCGGTCGGCCGGCTCGACATGGTGTTGACGAACTCGTCCGGCACCCACCTCGGCCTGCTCGTCCGGATGCGCGACCTGCTGCCCGGCAGCTACGCGTTCGGTCTCACCGGCCGCGATCCGAACGGGAACACCCTGCCGGCCGGGGACTACACCCTCGCGCTCGCCGCGATTCCGCCGGACGGCAGCCGCGCGACCTACCGCAAGGCGCTGTTCACGATCAAGTAGCCAAGGCGTCGCTTGCGATGCCGACCATGGAGGGCATGCGGACTCTGCCCGCGTGCCCGTGTGGGGTCCCTATACTCAGGCCGCTATTTGCGGCGATTTTCCCGCCTGCCGAGCCTCGAAGGAGCGTCTGTGACCACACTCGAAGTCCCCGAATCACATCTGCGAGAGAACCCCTACGACATCGCCAAGGAGCAGCTGCGCCGCGTCGCGCAACTCTTCGGGGTCGACCCAAACCTCGTCAACGTCCTGCAGGAGTGCAAGAAGGCGGTCGTCGTCTCGGTCCCGGTGACCATGGACGACGGCACCATCCAGGCGCTCGAGGGCTACCGGGTCACCCACAACATCGCCCGCGGACCGTCGAAGGGCGGCATCCGGTACCACCCCGACGTCGAGCTCGACGAGGTCAAGGCGCTGGCGATGTGGATGACGTGGAAGTGCGCGCTGATGGGGATCCCGTTCGGGGGCGCCAAGGGCGGCATCGCCGTCGACCCGAAGAAGCTCTCCCAGGGAGAGCTACAGCGGATGACGCGCCGTTACACGAGCGAAATCATCAACGAGATCGGGCCGGAGAAGGACATTCCCGCGCCCGACGTCGGTACGAACGCGGCGGTAATGGCGTGGATCTTCGACACCTATTCGATGAACAAGGGCCACTCGGTGCTCGGCGTCGTCACCGGTAAGCCGCTCAACGTCGGCGGCTCGCTCGGCCGGCTGGAGGCAACGGCGCACGGCGCCCTCTACTGCATCCAGGAGGCCGTGCGCAAGCGCGAGATGCGGATGGACGAGCTGCGGGTCGCCGTCCAGGGGTTCGGCAACGTCGGCAGTTTCCTCGCCAAGTTCCTGGCCGAGCAAGGCTCGACCGTGATCGCCGTCTCGGACTCGCGCGGGGGTATCTACAACGAGGCCGGCCTCGACATGTCCGCCGTGCTCGCCCACAAGCAGGAAACGGGCGCGCTCGAGGGACTGCGCGGCGCCGAGTCGATCACGAACGACGAGCTGCTCCTGCTGGAGTGCGACGTGCTGGCGCCGTGTGCGCTCGAGCAGGTGATCACCAGCTCGAACGCCGACCAGGTGAAGGCGAAGATCGTCGCCGAGGGCGCGAACGGGCCGGTGACTCCCGCTGCGGACGAGGTCCTCGACGATCGCGGCGTGCTGATCCTTCCCGACGTGCTCGCGAACGCGGGCGGCGTCGTCGTCTCGTATTTCGAGTGGGTGCAGGGGCTCCAGGAGTACTTCTGGAAAGAGGACGAGATCAACTCGAAGCTCCGCGACATCACGACGCGGGCGTTCAACGAGACCTGGCGCACGATGGAGGAGCGCAAGACGAGCATGCGCCTGGCCGCGTACGGCCTGGCCGTGCGCCGAGTGGCCGATGCGACGATCACGCGCGGGCTCTACCCGTAAGCGTGGTTCGAGGCCAAATACCAACGCCTCGGGTCGTTCTCTACAAGGCCGAAGGATGCCACCTCTGCGAACGGGCGCGCGCCAAGCTCCTCGAGCTTCGCGACGAGCTCGGGTTCGAGCTCGCCGAGATCGCGATCGACGGCGACGCCGAGCTCGAGTCGCGCTACCGCGAGCTGATTCCCGTGGTCGAGATCGACGGCGAGCGGATCTGCACCTACTACGTCCAGCCGGAGCCGTTCCGGCGCAAGCTGGCGGCGGCACAAACTGCGGCGAAAACGCCGGGTTTGTGACATCCCCAAGCGGCGTCCTGAGCGGAATTGGCACAATGCTCGTGCGTTGTTACAAACTTCTGAACGACCGGAGATTTCGAACGACCGACTTGGGGTCGGCGTCGCCGCCCGTCTGAGCCGTTACCTGCAGGTCCTGACCCAGTCGAAGAAGATGGGCAAGGACCGGATCTCCTCCCAGGAGATCGCGGACTACACGAACATCAACGCGACGCAGATCCGCCGCGACCTCTCGGCGTTCGGCAAGTTCGGCAAGCGTGGCGTCGGCTACAACATCGACTCCCTCCTCGGCGAGATCCGGAAGATCCTCCGCACGCAGGGCCAGCACAACGTCGCGCTCGTCGGGGCCGGCCGGCTCGGGCAGGCGATCGCAAGCTCGCCGATTTTCGCCGAGCACGGGATCAACATCGCCGCCGTCTTCGACACCGATCCGGAGAAGGTCGGACGCGAGGTGGGCTCGATGCCTGTCAGCGACTACCGGCAGCTGCGTGGCGCCGTGCACGAGAAGAACATCATCGTCGGCGTGATCGCAGTGCCTGCCGACAGCGCCCAGGACGTCGCCGACGAGCTCGTCGCGTCGAACGTCAAGATCATCTTCAACTACTCCGAGGCGCTGCTCGACGTTCCGCACGACGTCCAGGTGCACACGTCCAACCCGGCCGTGGAGCTCCTGCACGCGCTCTACTTCCACCTGACCTAAACGGCCGGGGACACGTCCGGCCCGGTCGGGCTCCCGCGTAAAGGAAGTGCAACTTTCCGTCCACACCCGTCCGCTTGCGGCAGTTCGGGTGGACAGTCCTCGGTTTGGGCCCGCCGCCACCGTCCGCGAGCGAGTTCGATAAGGCTCTCGCCGTGAGGATCGTTCTCTGGCACGGCTACCTGCTCGGCGGAACGGGTTCCAACGTGTACACACGCGCGCTCGCGCGCGCGTGGAGCCGATTGGGACACGAGGTCGTCGTCGTCTGCCAGGAGCGGAACCCAGGTGCGTACGACCTCGGCGGCGCTCGCGTCGTCCGGCCCGAGCTACCCGACAACCTGCTTCCGACCTTCGTGCTCGACCGTTACGAAGGGCTCCAGCCGCGGCTGCTCCAGGAGCTCACTCCCGAGGAGCGCGAGCGCTACGTCGAGGCGAACGCCGCCGCCGTTCGCGCCGAGCTCCCCGCCGACCTCGTCTTCGCCAACCACGTCTTGCTGGGCGGCCCGGTCGCGGCCGCGACGGGCGCGCCCTATGCCGTCAAGGCGCACGGCTCCGAGCTCGAGTACTCGATGCGTGGAAACGAGGAGCTGGAGGCGTGGGGGAGAGAGTCGCTCGCGCAGGCAACGGCGACCTTCGTCGGCTCCGCGCACATTCGCTCCGTGCTCGAAGAGGTCGTCGGCCACGTCGATCGTGTCTACGAGGTACCGCCCGGCGTCGATGTCGAAGAGTTCAAGCCGGAGCCCCGCGCAGAGGCGCTCGACCGGTTGCTCACGGAAGCCCGCCTCGATCCGCCGAACCCGGGCAACTCGGAGGAGCGGCTTCCCGACGAGGGCAACACGGAGCGGCTCGCGGCCTGGTTCGAGAGCGACGAGCCGACCGTTCTCTACTTCGGCAAGCTGCTCTACAACAAGGGCGTCCACATCCTGTTCGAGGCCCTCCGCGAGACGGGAAGCCGCGCCGTCATCGTCGGCTTCGGTGACTACCGGGCGGAGCTCGAGCGGATCGCGCCGCCGCGAACACTGTTTACCGGCCCGCTGGAGCACCGGCACCTCGTGCACCTGCTGCCGCTCTGCGAGGTGGCGGTCGTACCGTCGATCTTCCCCGAGGCGTTCGGGATGGTCGCGGCCGAGGCGGCCGCCGCGGGCTCGCTGCCGCTCGTCGCCCGCCACTCAGGCCTGGCCGAAATCGCCGAGGGCCTCGAAGCCGAGTATCCGCCCGAGTACCGCGAGCTGGCGAGCTTCGAGACCGGAAACGCTGATGATCTAGATCGCAAGCTCTCGGCCCTGCTGGCGCTCTCACCCGAGCAGCGCCGGGCGCTCGGGCAGGCAGCGCGCCGGGCAGTCATCGAGCGCTGGAGCTGGGAGCAGGTCTCGGTGAAATTGCTCCTACCCTTCACCAACTAAAGTGCCCTCCTCCATGGGCGACACGCAACAGCTCACCCCGGAGGAGCAGATCCGCACTGCTCGCGAGGCGTACGAAAACGGCACCGACTTCACGCTTGCCGTCGAGGAGGAGTTTGCCGTCCTCGACCCCGAGACGCTCTCGCTCACGGGCCGCTTCCAAGAGCTTCAGGCCGCGGCCCAGGGAACGCCGCTCGAGGAGCACCTCGTCGGCGAGCTGATCTCCTCGGAGGTCGAGGTACGAACGGGCCGGTGCGAGAGCTTCGCCGAGGCGGCCGCAAAGGTCGGCGAGCGACGCGTTCAGCTCGACGAGCTCGCCGGCAGTCTCGGGATCGCGCTCGGAGCCACCGGTACGCATCCGTGGAGCCCTTGGCAGGACCAGCGAATCATCGACACGCCTCACTACCGAAGAAACGACGAGATTCTCCGCTACGTCGTCTGGCGCAACAACACCTTCGGCCTGCACGTCCACATCGGCATCCGGGGAGCCGACCGCGCGGTCCGGGTCTGCAACGCTCTGCGGAACTACCTTCCGGAGCTGCTCGCGGTCTCCGCGAGCTCGCCGCTCGTAGAGGGCGTCTGCACCTACCTACATTCGGCGCGCACCGAGATCTTCACCCGTATGTTCCCACGCTGCGGGGTCCCAGATGCGTACGACGGCTGGCGGGGATTCGAGGAGTACGTCCGCTTCCTCTACTCGACCGGCTCGATCACCGAGCACACGCAGATGTGGTGGAGCGTCAGGCCGCACCTCGCCTTTCCGACCGTCGAGATCCGGATCTGCGATGCCCAGCCGGATCTCGAGGAGTCACGCTCGCTGGCCGCACTCTGTTACGCCCTGACGGCAAGGATCGCGCGAGCGCTCGACGAGGGCGAGCCGCTCCCGGACTACCCGCACCGGCTGATCGAAGAGAACTTCTGGCGCGCGATCCGCTACGGCCTCGCCGGCGAGCTGATCGACCTTACGAGCGGCGACGTCCGCCCGGCCCGGGCTCACCTGGAGCGCCTGCTCGAGTGGATCGCACCGGTTGCCGAGGAACTGGGGGCCGCGCACCATCTCGCCGTGCCAGCAACAAATTCGGCTGAGCGCCAGCTGGCGCAATACGAGGACGGCGCCTCGCTGCAGGAGATCTACGCGGGCCTCGTCCGCCGCCAGAGCCCGGTCAGTGGCTGACGAGAAGTCACCCGACCCGGCGGAGAACGAGCGTGAGCTCGTCGAGCAGCTGGAGGCTGAGCTCGGCCGGCTCAAGGTCTCCGACCTGTTACTGCAGACCGTTTACACGATCTCCTCGCTGGGCTACCACCGCCTGAGCGGCGAGAACAAGGACCTCGAGCAGGCGCGCCTCGCGATCGAAGCGCTCAAGGCGCTCGTGCCGGTCCTTGACGGGGCGGTGCCCGAAGAGGCCGTCCGTGACTTCAACCAGGTGCTGGCGAACATGCAGCTCGCCTACGCCGCCGCGGTCGGAGAAAGCCCGGAAACAGCCTAAGGCTCGCCTAGTCTTTCTCCCCGAAAGTTGCTAAAACCGAACGGGGTTTAGACGAGGGGGAAGCTTCGCTATGCAAGTCCGCGGGAACCGCAGGCGGTACGCAGTCGTGGCTGCGCTGCTGGCGCTCGCCCTTGGATCGGCGGCAATCGCCGGCCAGCGGTCCCGATCGGCCTCGAAGGGCTCGGTGTCCGAGCAAAGGACGCACGGCATGGCGACCGCGGCGCCCGTCGTCAACTTCAGGCGCCTGACGCTGAGGAAGAGGCACGAGGCGCGGAAGCTGATGGGCCGCGAGCGCGACGTGCTGCCCGAGCGGTGGCAACGGAGACAGGAGCGGCTCGAACGCCTTCGAACGGCCGGTCGCTTGCCCACAGCGGGCCTGGGGCGGGCCAGGCAGTTCCGCGCCGAACCCGTCGGGGGCCCCTCGCCGCCGCTCGGCACGAGCTTCGACGCGCTCGACGACAACGGCCTCTTCGTGCCTCCGGATACCGAAGGCGCTCCCGGCCTCGACAAGCTGCTCGTGACGGTCAACGGCACCGTGCAGATCCAGAACAAGAGCGACGGCAGCGTCGTCTCGACGACGACCCTGGATTCCTTCTTCTCCGGCGTTTCCGGCGTTTCGTTCGCCTTCGACCCGCACGTCCTCTACGACCCGTACGCAAACCGTTGGATCGTCGTCGCCGACGCGAACGCCGACTCCTCGACTGCTGCCCTGCTGCTTGCGGTCTCCCAGACGTCCGACCCCACCGGGAACTGGAACGAGTACTCGGTCGACGTCGATCCAACGAACACTGTCTGGGGCGACTTCCCGACCGTCGGCTTCAACAGGAACTGGATCGTCGTCAGCCTGAACATGTTCTCCCTCAGCGTCGACTCGTTCTCCAGCACCCAGACCTACGCGTTCGACAAGGCCAAGGCCTACGCCGGGGCCGGCTCGGGCGGCGGTGCCTACCAGCTCTTCAAGCTCGCCGGCGACGACTTCACGCTCGCGCCCGCGGCGACCTACGACGCCAATACGTCGGATCTCTACCTCGCCGAGGACTACGACGGCGGCAGCACCCGTCCGCTGCGGCTGTTCAAACTGAGCGGCCCGGTCGGATCGGCCACGCTGACCCGGCTTGGCGATCCGTCCGGCATCTCGCTCGCCGCGCTCGGCCCGTGGAGCGACGTGTCGGGGGGCGGCAGCGGCTTCGCCCCACAGCTCGGCTCGATCCAGAAGATCGACAACGGCGACGCCCGGCTCTCGCAGTGCGTCTATCGGAACGGGGCGATCTGGTGCGCGAATACGGTCTTCCTTCCCGCTGCGGCTCCGACCCACTCCGCCGTGCAGTGGTACGAGATCGACCCGGCTCCGGCTACGCCGAACGTGCTCCACGCAGGCCGGATCGGTGACGGGACGGGTGCGCAGTTCTTCGCGTATCCGAGCATCGCGGTGAACAGGTACAACGACGCGCTGCTCGGCTTCTCACGCTTCTCGTCCAGCCAGTACGCCAGCGCGGACTACGCGTATCGCGCGTGCTCCGACAGCACGGACATATTCCGAAACGAGGCTCCCTACCAGCTGGGCTTGGGCAGCTACTACAAGACTTACAGCGGCACCGTGAACCGCTGGGGCGACTACAGCGGCACGTGGGTCGATCCGAGCGACGACTCGTCACTCTGGACGATTCAGGAGTACGCGAAGCTGTTCACCGGCCCACGCTCGTCGAAAAACCCGGGAACGTGGGGAACGTGGTGGGGTCTCCTGCCCGCGCAGGCGCACGCCGGCCCTGCCGCGCCGGGCCCGGTGAGCTCGGATCACACGCCCGGCCTCGCCTCGACGAACGGGGTCGTGCACGTGATCTGGACACCGTCTGACGACTGCGCCGTCTCGTACGCCTACAAGTGGTCGACGAGCCCGACCGACCCGCCGAACCCCGCCACCGACGGGACGCTGCCGCGCGACGCCGTCTCGCTCGCGAGCCCGCAGCTCTCCGCGGGCAGCTCGTGGTGGCTGCACCTCGAGGCCTTCGACGGTGGCGGAACACCGAGCCCCGTCGCGGATCTGGGTCCGTTCCCGATCGTGACTCCGCCGCCTCCGACGACGACGACGACCTCGCCGCCGCCGCCCTGCATCGTTCCGGCCGTCAAGCAGCGATTTCTCGCCACCGCCAGGACGAAGCTCCGGGCGGCGCACTGCTCCGTGGGCACGATCACACGGCGCTTTTCGCGGACAGTTGCGAAAGGACGGGTGATCTCGCAAGGCGCCGCTCCCGGCAAGCAGCTCCTGAGCGGCGCTGCGGTCAATCTCGTCGTCAGCAAGGGTCGCGCGCCGTTCAGGCCGCCGCTTCGGGTGACGCTGTGCTACCGCCACCAGACCGTCCACGTGACGAGAGCGGTCGCGAAGAGGCTCCGCAGCCGCGGCGCGACGCTGGGCGGCTGCAGGAAACGCTGAGCCTTCGGCAAGCGCCGCGAGCCTCCGGCGCAACCGTCGCTCGTTTGATAGAAACTGCGCCGCGCCGGGGCATCCCGGCGCTGACTTTGTGAGGGAGGCTGTTTGAGCTCGTTTTTCCACCACCACACCGTGCTGTTCGCGCTCCTGTGCGCAGGCACCGCGATCGGCTTCGGGATCGGGCTGACCATCTGGGTGCTCCAACAGCCCGCCGGGAGCGAGCGGATGCGCGAGATCAGCCGCGCGGTGCAGGAAGGCGCGGCCGCCTACCTCCGGCGCCAGTACACCACGATCGGGCTGGTCTCGATCGTGCCCTTCCTCCTGCTCGGCTTCTACCACAAGCTTGGCTGGGGCACAGCCGTGGGCTTCCTGATCGGAGCGGCCCTGTCGGCGGCCGCGGGCTTCATCGGCATGAACGTCGCCGTCCGCGCGAACGTCCGCACCGCCGAAGCCGCTCGGCACGGGCTCAGGCCCGCCCTCAACGTCGCCTTCCGAGCAGGCTCAGTGACCGGCCTGCTCGTCGTCGGGCTCGGTCTCTTCGGCGTCGCCGGCTACTACGGTGTCCTCACGAGCTGGTTCAACAAGTCGCAGGACGCGGCGATCCGCGACCTGATCGGCCTCGCCTTCGGCGGCTCGCTGATCTCCGTCTTCGCCCGGCTTGGCGGCGGCATCTACACGAAGGCCGCGGATGTCGGCGCCGACCTCGTCGGCAAGATCGAGGCCGGAATCCCGGAGGACGACCCGCGCAACCCGGCCGTGATCGCCGACAACGTCGGCGACAACGTCGGCGACTGCGCCGGGATGGCGGCCGACCTGTTCGAGACCTACGCGGTCACCGCCGTCGCCGTGATGCTGCTCGGTCTCAGCTTCCCCTTCCACGGCCGCCTGCCGCTCTACCCGCTCGCGCTTGGCGGCGTGTCCATCCTCGCCTCGATCGTCGGGGTCTTCTTCGCGCGGGTCGGCCGCAACGGCTCGATCATCGGCGCGCTCTACAAGGCGGTGCTCGTCGCGACCGTCCTCTCCGCCATCGGGTTCATCCCGGTCACGCTCGCCTTTGACGACAACTCGAAGTACAACTTCTCCGACCTCTACGTCTCGGCGATCGTCGGCCTAGTAGTCACTTTCCTGCTGGTGGCGATCACCGAGTTCTACACGGGGACACGGTGGCGGCCGGTGAAGTCGATCTCGCGCGCGTCGCAGACCGGGCACGCGACGAACATCATCGAGGGCCTTGCCGTCGGGATGCAGGCCACGGCCCTGCCTGTGATCGTGATTGCCGCGGGAATCCTCGTCGCGCACCACTTCGCCGGCCTCTACGGAATCGGCGTCGCCGTGATGGCGCAGCTCTCGATGACCGGCTTGATCGTCGCGCTCGACGCCTACGGCCCCGTGACCGACAACGCCGGCGGGATCGCCGAGATGGCGGATCTGCCCGAATCGGTGCGCGCGATCACCGACCCGCTGGACGCGGTCGGCAACACGACCAAGGCCGTCACGAAGGGCTATGCGATCGGCTCGGCCGCGCTCGCCGCGCTCGTCCTGTTCGACAGCTACCACAGCGAGCTCGACCGCCAGGGTCTGAACGGGATCACCTTCGCGCTCGACGACGCCTGGGTGATTGCCGGCCTCTTCATCGGCGGCCTGATGCCGTTCCTGTTCGCCTCGCTGGCCATGGAGGCGGTTGGCCGCGTCGGTGGTCAGGTCGTGACGGAGGTGCGACGCCAGTTCCGCGAGATACCCGGGATCATGGAGGGCACGGCGCGGCCCGAGTACGGGCGTGCGATCGACATCGTCACAGGCTCGGCGATCAAGAGCATGCTCCTGCCTGCGCTGATCCCGATCGCCTTCCCGATCATCGTCGGCCTGATCAACGCCCGGATGCTCGGCGGGCTGCTGATCGGGACGATCGTCACCGGCCTCTTCCTCGCGATCGCGATGACCTCCGGCGGCGGCGCCTGGGACAACGCGAAGAAGTTGATCGAGGACGGCGCCTACGGCGGCAAGGGCTCAGAAGCCCATGCGGCCGCAGTCACGGGCGACACGGTCGGCGACCCCTACAAGGACACCGCCGGCCCGGCGATCAACCCGATGATCAAGATCACCAATATCGTGGCCATCTTGATCATCCCGCTGCTCGTCTCAATCCACGGATAACGGGCAGTCCGTTTCCCCCGTGCTCATCAGCGGAGCAGCTGATACGGGACCGACGCGAGAATCACGTGCGGCTCGAACAGGAGTAGCCGCTTGAGGTAGAGCGCTCGCCGGTTGTGCAGCACCCGGCTGAGCCCGCGGACCACGAGCTCCGGCATCACGAGCACCACCTCGGTCCGTCCGTCCGCGGTCAGCTCACGGAGGTAGGCGCGCAGGGGAGCGCCGATGTCACGGTAGGGAGCTTCGTCGATCTCGAGCGGGATCCGCGGCCCGTGCGCCACCCACTCACGGCGCAGATCTTCTCCGTCTTCGGGGCTGAAGGCGAAACTCACCGCACGGGTGTCTTTGATTCCCAGCGTGCGCGCGTAGTTCACGGCCCGCATCGACGACGCGTTCACGCTCGAGACGAGGACACGAACGACGGCGCGCTCGGGCAGCGTCCCGTTCGCTCCTGCGACAGCGGGCACGTCGGCGACGACCACTCCAGGCTCGGCGAGCAACCGGAGCTTCAGCAGCAACTCGCGCGGGTGTTTGAACACCTCGAACAACGACGGTCGCCGGAAGAACTCGGGGATGACGACCGTGACGAAGCTCGACTCGCCCCGCGGCAGGCGCCAGACCTGTTCCAGCACCGCTTCGGTGACGCCGAGCGAGCCGTCGAGCACCTGGAGGTGCGAGCGCTCATCGGAGAACCGGAACCACCTCGGCTTGATGCCAGGGTCGGTGCCTCGGGCCGGGACATGGATGGCGCGAAAACCGTCGCCCGTTTGTTCCGTGAACCAAAGAGCGTCGGCGGTCGCCTCGTCGATCGACTCGACGAGCAACAGGCTCGAATTTCGGGGCGGCGGCGCCGCCACGACCGCGGCCGCGCCGGCTTGGAGCCGCCTCGCGATCCTGCGGTAGTGGCGGCGGATGCCGTAGGAGGCGAGCACGAGCAGGGGGATGGCGACGATCACGAGCCAGGCGCCGGCCGCGAACTTGGTCACGATCACGATCGCGGCGACGATGCCCGTCGCGGTGGCGCCGACTCCGTTGACGAGGGCCCGGTGGCGCCACCCGGAATCGCGCACGCGTCTCCAGTACCGGACCATCCCGGCCTGCGAGAGCGTGAACGCGGTGAAGACGCCGATCACGTACAGGTGGATCAGCGAGTTGACGTTTGCGCCGTAGATCCAGATCAGCAGGCCCGCGAGCGTTGCGAGCACGAGCATCCCGTTCGAGAAGACGAGCCGGTCGCCGAGGTTCATGAACTGCCTCGGGGCGAAGTCGTCCCGCGCCAACAGGGCCGCGAGGCGAGGAAAACCCTGGAACGACGTGTTCGCCGCGAGAACGAGGATCAGCAGTGTCGTCACCTGTACCGCGTAGTAGAGGAAGCTTGCGGTCGAGCCGGCCGGGAAGGTGGCGCGCGCAAGCTGCGAGACGACCGAGGCCGTCTGGCTCGGTCGCGCGTGCTCTTGGACCGCCAGGTACGAGACGCCCACGAAGAGCGTGATCGCGATCGCGCCGAGGATGGCGAGGGTCTTTGCGGCGTTCTTGCCGTGGGGACGCCGGAAGGCATTGACGCCGTTCGCGATCGCCTCCACCCCGGTGAGGGCCGTCGAGCCCGAGGAGAACGCGCGGAGAAGCACGAACAGGGTCACGGTGCCGGCTCCGGCAGCGACCGGATGAGGAACCACGGCATGCGGGGCCTCGCCGAAGAGGGTCTTCACGAGGCCGACGCCGACGAGCGCGAACATCGACGCCACGAAGGCGTAGGTCGGGAGAGCGAACGCAAGCCCCGACTCGCGGACGCCGCGCAGGTTGACGAGGACGATCACGGCGAGGCACCCGAGCGAGAGCAGCACCTTGTGGCCTGCGAGCGAGGGCGCGATCGACGTCACGGCGAAGATGCCGGCCGCGATCGAGACCGCGACCGTCAGCACGTAGTCCGTCAGCAGAGCCGCGGCGGCGACGAGGCTCGGAAACGTCCCGAGGTTGTCCTTGGCGACGATGTAGGCGCCGCCGCTGGTCTCGTAGGCCTGCACGGTCTGGCGGTAGGAGACGACCACGATCGCCAGCAGCGCGGCGATCGCGATCGAGATCGGGAAGACGAGATGCGCGGCGCCGGCTGAGGCAGCAACGAGCACGACCAGCGCCGACTCGGTCGCATAGGCCACCGATGAGAGCGGGTCGGATGCAAAGATCGGCAACGCCAGCCACTTCGGGAGCAGCGTCTCCTCGAGCTCGCCGCTCGCCATCGGCCGGCCGACGATCGCCCGCTTGAGAACCCGGACCGGCGGCGCCTCAAGCGTCGCGCGGCTCACGCGACCGCCGCCCGGCTGGCTCGCTGCGGTGCGCCGGTCGCGATCAGGACCGGGCAGGGTGCGTCGTTCAACACCGACCACACGTCGCGCGAGAACGGCCGGCTGAAGCCACGCTGCGACTCGACCGGGGCTCCGACCACGATCAGTGACGCGCGTACCTCGACGGCAGCGTCGGCGACGCCGCGCCCGAGCTCCCCGGGGCGCGTCCGGACGATCTGCCCGTGGGCGCCGACCCCGTAGCTCTCGGCAATTGCACGCTCGCGGTCGAGCTCGGCCCGGAGCGCCGCTTCCTCCTGCTTGAAATGGGCGTCGAGCGGTAGCTCCCACTCGACGTAGAGCGGCGCCAGCAGGAGCACCCGCGAGCCGCGCTCGGCGGCGAGCCGGCACGCGAGGTCGAGCGCGTGCCGTGTGTGCTCGGGATCGAGCAGCGGGACGAGAACCATTCGCTGGAGCCCGATCAGGCGATTCGTCGTCCGACGAAGACGGCGGCGCCCGTGATCGAGCGCAGAACGGGAGAAAAAGCGCCGCAAAGATGCCACCCGATCAAGGTAGGCCCGCCCTGCTCAGCCCCGCCTCAAGATCGGGCCGGCGAGGCTCAAGATTTGCTCAGGATGGCTCTTTCTTCGGTTACCGGAAGCTCGAGCACGAAGGTCGAGCCTCCCGTCGGCTCTCGTCCGGGCTCGACCCAGACCCGGCCGCCGTTCGCCTCGGCGAATCCTCGCGCGATCGCCAGTCCGAGGCCGCTCCCAGGACCCGCGTTGCTCCCACGCTCGAAGGCGTCGAAGATCCTTTCCCGATCCGCCTCGGGAACCCCGGGACCGCGGTCGCGAACGCGGACGTCGATCCGCCCGTCGGCCTCCCGGACGCTGACCTTCACCGGGTCGGTCGGCGACGAGAACTTCAGGGCGTTCTCGAGCAGGTTCACGAGGACGCGGTGGAGCTGCGGGCCGTCGACACGAACGAGCCCGATGTCGTCGGCGATGTCCGTCTCGACCCGGTCGGCCTCCGCTCCGAGCTGCTCGAGCGCCGAGGCCAGGAGCGCGTCGACCGTCCAGAGCTCGGGCGTACGCCTGGCCGGACCGGCCTCGAGCCGCGAGAGATCCAGAAGATTCTCGACGAGCCGCTCGAGACGTTGCACCTCGAGCCTGATCGTCTCGAAGAGCTCGTCTCGCTCCCGGGCGTCGAGCTGGACGGAAGGATTGTCCAGCCCCTCGCTTGCGGTCCGGATCGCAGTCAGCGGCGAGCGCAGGTCGTGGCTCACGGAATGCAGAACGGCGGTCTTGACCGCGTCGGCCTGGCGGAGCTTCTCCGCCTCGACGGCCTCGCTCGCTAGCCGTCGTGACCGAGTCGCGAGCTCACCGACGACGACGCCGACGATCAGATAGACGGCGAGCGCTACCCAATTCTCGGACTCGCGGAGCTCGAACGTATGCAGCGGCGGCAGGAAGAGGAAGTTGAAGACGAGCATCGAGGCGACAGAAACCGGAATCGCGTAGGCAAGGCCGCAGACGACCGCAACCGCAACCACGGCGAGCACGTAGAGGACGCCGAGGCTGACGACGGGAGCGACGGGTCGCAAGGCGTAGACCGCCCCGGTGACGAGCGCGACGACCGCGACGCTGAACACGATTGCGAGAGTGCGTCGTGTCCATTTGCCGGCGACCCGGTCTCGGAGCACTGCTCAGCCTTCTCGCTTATCCGGGTTGACTAGCCGGTAGCCGGCGCCGGGCTCGGTCAGCAGGTAGCGGGGCCGGGCCGGGTCGGGCTCGAGCTTGCGCCGTAGCTGCGAGACGTAGACGTGCAGGTAGTGCGACTCGGCGTCGTAAGCGGGCCCCCAGACCTCACGCAGGATCGTGGGATGCGTCAGCAGCTTGCCCTCGTTCTGCACGAAGAGGCGCAGGAGCTCGAACTCGTTCGGTGTCAGCGAGACGGGCTCGCCCGCAAACTTGACCGCGTGCTTGTCGAGGTCGACGACGAGATCGCCGATCTCGATCACCGGCCCCGTTTCCGGCGCTGTTCGACGCAGGGCGGCCCTGAGCCGGGCCAGGAGCTCATCGCTGCCGAAGGGCTTCGTCACATAATCGTCGGCGCCGGCGTCGAGCGCGGCGACCTTCTCGCCTTCGTCGCCGACGGCTGACAGGACGAGGATCGGGACCTGGGACCAGGAGCGCAGCTCGCGGCAGACGTCCGAACCGTGACGATCCGGAAGAACGAGGTCGAGGATGACCGCGCTCGGAGGGCGAACCGCCGCGCTTCGGAGTGCCTCCTCGCCGGTGGCAGCGGTCACGACGTCGTAGCCGGCGCCGCGCAAGGTCGCCTGCAGCGCGCGGAGGATGTGGGGCTCGTCGTCGACGACGAGAATGCGGCCCTCACCGTCCGAAGATGCTGTTTTCCTCACTGAAACAGGATAAGTCCGACGGGATAGCTCGCCGCGCCTGAAAGTAGAGTCCGCCCGTGCCGAGTGAGCACGGGGGAAACCATGTTTCCCCCGTGAGCCCCCTTCTTCTTGTCGGCGTGTCGCAGGCGGCACTTGGCCTCCCGCCGGGCCAAGCCCGGCTCCGGCCGCGGAACGTCGGCGGCTCGTTCAGCCGTCTCGCGACATAGCATCCGCCCGTGCCGAGACGGCGTCGTCAGCAGAGGCTGGAGCGGGTGCTTGGCACGCCGGCCCTGTTTGCGACTGCCTACGGCAACGTCGGCTCCTCGATCTACTACGCGCTCGGGCTCGTCGCGGGAATCGCGCTCGGGCTGACGCCGCTCGTCTTCGTGATCAGCGGGCTGATCTTCGCGGCGACGGCCGCGACCTACGCCGAGGGGACGGTTCTCTATCCCGAGGCGGGCGGTTCCTCCAGCTTCGCCCGTCATGCCTTCGACGAGCTCGTCTCCTTCGGCGCCGCCTGGGCCCAGATGCTCAATTACGTGATCACGATCGCCATCTCGGCGTTCTTCGTGCCGCATTACCTCTCGATCTTCTGGGCACCTCTTCGCACCAACCCTTGGGACATCGTCGGCGGCGCGATCGTGATCACGCTGCTCGTGCTGCTGAACATCGTCGGCATCCGCGAGGCGGCAAGGCTGAACATCTTCCTCGCGGTCGTCGACTTCGCGACACAGCTGCTGCTAGTGCTGATCGGCTTTGTCCTGATCTTCAGCCCGCACGTGGTCTTCTCGGCGAACCTGCACTGGGGGGTCGCGCCGACCTGGGCGAACTTCTTCCTCGCGATCCCGATCGCGATGATCGCCTACACCGGGATCGAGACCGTCTCGAACCTTGCAGAGGAGGCGCGCGACCCGCCTCGCGACATTCCGCGTTCGATCTCCTGGGTCGCCGGTGCAGTCTTCGCGATCTACTTCACGCTGCCGCTGATCGCACTCTCGGCGCTGCCGGTCGAGCACGTGGGCGGGAAGTACGTGACGAAGCTCGGCGAGCCGCCCGACAGAGGCGGGTTCGCCAACGATCCGGTGCTCGGGCTCGTCGAGCATCTGGGGCTGCACGGGGCGGTGCTGTCCAGCGCGAAGATCTACGTCGGCATCCTCGCTGCGACGATCCTCTTCATCGCGACCAACGCGGGGGTGATCGGAGCCTCGCGGATCACCTATGCGATGGCGAGCCACCGGCAGATCCCGGAGATCTTCCGGCGGCTGCATCCCCGGTTCAAGACGCCCTGGCTGTCGCTGCTCGTCTTTGGCGGAATCATCTCGATCGCCGTTCTTCTGCCCGGGAAGACGACCTTCCTCGGAGACATGTACGCGTTCGGGGCGATGCTCTCGTTCACGATCGCGCACGCCTCGATCGTCGCGCTACGGGTCAAGCGCAGGGGACGGGAGATGCGCTTTCGGGCCCGTCCGAATCTGCGGATCGGCGAAGTCGACTGGCCGTTGTTTGCGATCTTCGGCGGCCTCGGGACGGCTGCCGCCTGGCTCGTCGTCGTCGTCCAGAAGACGGACGCCCGCTGGGTCGGCGTCGGCTGGCTCGTCGTGGGGTTCATCTTCTACGTCGTCTACCGACGCTTCGTGGTGCATCTGCCGCTGCGCGAGACGGTGCGGGCGCCGATGTTGATCGGGCCGGCGATCGCGCTCGAGTACCGCAGCATCCTCGTGCCGGTGAAGCCGGGGCGGGAGTCCGAAGAGGCAATCGACTTTGCCTGCCGGCTCGCGGCCGAGCGCCGTGCTTCGATCGCCGCCGTCAGCGTCGTCGTCGTGCCAATGGAGCTGCCGCTCGATGCCGAGCTGCCGGAGGCCGAGGAGGCGGCGAACGAGGCGCTGGACGCAGGGGTGGCGATCGGCGAGCTCTACGGCGTCGATGTGATCGGGCGACTGCTACGCGCCCGGAAACCGGGACGCGCGATCGTCCGCGAGGCTGAGCGGCGTCAGACCGAGATCATCGTTCTCGGCGCGCCGCGCAGCGACCGGCCACAGCGGGCGATCTTCAGCGAGACCGTCGACTACATCCTCAAGAACGCGCCCTCCCGCGTGATGGTCGTGGCGGGGAAGAAGGTCGTGGCTGCATGACGAAACGGCACGTGTGAACTTCCATCGCGGCGCGACGGCGCTCTTCGGCGTGACGTTCATCGGCATCGGGATCGCGCTGCTGATCGTCACTGCCGCGCGTGGAGGAAGCGCGGTCGGCTATCTGCTCGGCGTCCTGTTCGCTGCACTCGGAATCGGCCGGCTCTACCTCCTGCGAACGCGCAGACCGCGTAGCTGACCGAGTCTGAGCACGGGCCGAACGCTCGCAAAGGGTCACTGATTCGGCGCAGACCCGTGACGGTCCCGTGACTCGTGCACCCATAGGGTGGGTGGGGGGTGGGCGGGTGGGTCGAAGTTCACGCGCGCGCGTGAACCGGGAACGGGTTGCAACCGGGGTCTGGGCGCCGCAAAAGCTCGCTCGCAAGAGCCGCTGACGGGCATAAGCTGAGCTCATGGCGCGCAAGCTCCCCAGACTGCAGCGCGTTCTCGACGCGCCGGCCCTGTTTTCGATCGCGTACGGCGAGATCGCGTCGTCGATCTACTTCGCGCTCGGGATCATCGCGTTTCACGCGCTCGGCTTCACGCCGGCCGTGCTGCTCCTTGCCGGCGCCCTCTTCCTGGTCGTTTCTCTCTCTTATGCGGAAGGCACGGCGGCGATCCGCGAGACCGGGGGCGCGGCGACCTTCGTCCGGATCGCCTTCAACGACTTCTGGGGCTTCGTCACCGGCTGGGCGCTCTTCCTGGACTACCTGATCGTGATCGCGCTCTCCGCGCTCTACGTTCCGCACTACGCCGCCGGAGCGCTCTTCACCAGCGTGAGCAGGCCGTGGGACGTGGTTGCCGGCTGCGCCGTGATCGTGGGGGTCGCCGCGTTCCGCCTGCTCCGAAACAAGCGCATCTTCCGCTTCGTGGTCGTAATCGCGCTGGTCGACCTGGCGACCCAGCTGTTGCTCGTCATTCTTGGCCTCGCGCTGCTCTTCTCGCCTGATGCGCTCAGCAAGGGGACGTCGCTCGGTACCAACCCGAGCTGGCACTCGATTGCCTTCGCGCTGCCGCTGGCGATGCTTGCCTACACCGGTCTCGAGACGGTCGCCAACCTGTCGGAGGAGGTCCGGCGCCCGGGCCGTGACCTCCCTCGAAGCCTGTTCGGAGCGATCGGGCTCGTGGTTGTCCTCTATGCCGCGATCGCGGTCGTCGGGCTTTCGGCGTTCCCGGCCGAGCACGGAACGCAGCTCGGCAGCACCTGGGCGAGGGCTCCGCTGATGGGCATCGTCGCCAGCCTGCGCGAGCACTTACCCGACGTGCTCGGTGTGCCGCTGCAGGTCTTCGTCGGAACGACGGGAGCGTTGATCCTCGTGACCGCGGCGGCAACATCGATGTCGGGCTTTGGCCGTCTTGCCTACTCGCTCGGCGAGCACGGTCAGCTGCCGCGCGTCTTCGGGCGTCTCAGCCGCCGCTCGGTAATCGCCCCGCAGTCGATCGTCGCCGCCGCACTGGTCTCGATCGCCTTGCTCGTGACGACCTCGGTGGCGTTCAACCACCCGGTGTTCTTCCTCGCCAGCCTCTACAGCTTCGGTGTCCTGCTCGCGTTCACGGCGGCGCAGCTGGCGGTGATCAAGCTGCGCTTCACTCATCCCGAGAAGCGGCGGCCCTACCGCGTGCCGCTGAACTGGGGGCGGGTCCCGGTCCCGTCCGTCATCGGCGCCGTCCTGACCGGCTTCGTCTGGATCCTCGCACTCGCCACTCACGCCGGCGCCCGCTACGGCGGCCCGGCGTGGCTCGCGGCCGGACTGGTGATCTACGTCGTACTCCGCCGGTCGCGAGGCGAGCGGCTGACTCAGCGGGTCGTCTCGGCCGACGAGCACGTCGACCTCACCGAGGCGCAGTACTCGAGCATCCTCGTTCCGCTGAAGCTCGGCCCGATCGGCGAGGAGATGGTCGCGACCGCGGTCAAGCTCGCGCAGGAGTCCGGGGCCTCGGTCTGGGCGCTCCACGTCATCCGCGTGCCGATGGATCGGCCCATCGACGACGAGATCGTCGACGAGGAAGAGAATGCGACGGCGGCCTTGTCCGAAGCGCAAATGCTGGGAGCCGACCACGGCGTCGAGGTCAAGGGAAAGACGGTGCGCGCCCGCTCGATCGGAGAGGCGATCGTCAGCCAGGCGAATGAACTCGGCGTCGACCTGATCGTCGTCGGGTCGGCCCCGAAGTGGCGCCGTCAGTCGCGTTTCTTCTCGCCGACGGTCGAGTATGTCTTGAAGAAGGCTCCCTGCGAGGTGCTCGTCGTCGCCTTCCCGCAAGGGGTTCTGGACGAGGAGGAAGAAGAGCCTGCATATGCAACGACGTGAGCTATGGTGAGCGCGTGAAGGCACTCGTGATCGGCTGCGGCCGAGTGGGGTCGAACGTGGCGCTCCAGCTTGCCGAGGAAGGCTGGGAAGTCACCGGGGTCGACGAAAAAGAAGAGGCGCTGACGCGCCTCGGTGAGAACTGGCGCGGGGGCTTCGTGCTCGGCCACGGCATGGACGTCGACGTCTTGCGCGAGGCGGGTATCGAAGACGCCGATGCAGTCGTCGTCGCCACCAACGGCGACAACACGAACCTCGTCGTCGCCCAGGTGGCGATGAAGCGGTTCGACAACCAGTGTGTCGTCGTGCGCATCCTCGATCCGGCTCGGGCCGACTTCTACCGCACGCTCGGCCTGCGTACGATCAGCCCGACGAAGACCGCGATCAGCGAGCTGCTGGACGCCGCGCGCGCCTGCGAGATCCCGGCACGCGAGCCCGTCTCCACCTAACGCGTGTACGTCCTCATCGCAGGCGGCGGCAAGATCGGGGCGAACCTCGCCCGCAGCCTGCTGCGCGACGGTCACGGCCACGAGGTGACGCTGATCGAGCAGCGGCGAGACCGCTACGAACGGCTCGAGCACGAGTTCGAGCACCAGGTGCAGCTCGGCGACGCGACGGAGATCCACGTGCTCGACCGAGCGGGGATCGCGCGGCCGCCCGATGTGGTCGTCGCGGTCACGGGCGACGACGAGGACAATCTGATCATCTGCCAGCTCGCACGCGAGAAGTACGGCGTCGAAAAGGTCGTCGCCCGCGTGAACGACCCGCGTAACCAGGCGCACTTCGACCTGCTCGGAATCTCGGCGACGGTCTCGGCGACGGCGAGCATCATGGCGCTGATCGAGCACGAGGTTCCCGAACATGACCTGATCCACCTGCTCGAGCTCCGCAAGGAGAACCTCGAGATCGTCGAGGTCCAGATCGACAAGAACGCGCCGGCTGCGGGCAAGCGCGTGGAGAAGCTGAAGCTGCCGGAGGGCTCGCGCCTGATCTCGATCACCCGCAACGGCAGGTCGGAGATCGCGATCGGCTCGACCGAGCTGCAGCCCGGCGACCAGGTGCTTGCGATCCTCCAGCCCGGCAAGGAGGACGAGCTCCGCCGGGTTCTGCTGAAGAACTAGCCCTCGGCCTTCTGTGACCCTGTTGCGGGTCACTACCATCGACAGACCGTGAGCTCGGTGCGCCCAATCTCACCCGCGTCGCGAAGCTCGGTGTCACCTGCTGAGCTCGCATTGGCTCTCGAGCACGCCCGCCGGCGTACGGAAGCGCTGCTGGAGCCGCTCTCGGACGAGCAGATGACGCGTCAGGTCTCGCCGATTCAGTCGCCTCTCGTCTGGGACCTCGCCCACATCGGCTACTTCGAGGAGCTCTGGCTTCTCCGCCGCGTCGGCGGCCGCGACGCGTTGTCGTCGGGCTACGACGACCTTTACGACTCGTTCGCCCATGGGCGCGCCGAACGTGGGCGGCTGCCGATCCTGGCGCCGGCGGACGCCCGAGCGTATGTCGGCGACGTACGCGAAGCCGTGCTCGAGCAGCTCCCGCAACTCTCGTTCGACGACGGCGACCCGTTGCTCCGCGACGGGTTCGTGGTCGGGATGGTCGTCCAGCACGAGCTGCAGCACGCAGAGACGATGACGCAGACGCTGGCGCTTGCCGGTTGGCCGGGCTCGGAGCCTCAGGGGCCTCCGGACGTCAGTGCAAGCGGCGAGGTCCTCGTTCCAGGCGGCCCGTTCACGCTCGGCTCCACTGATCCCTGGGCCTATGACAACGAGCGGCCGGCGCACGTCATCGATCTCCCGTCTTTCCGGATCGATCGCGCGCTGGTGACGAATGGGCAGTACGCGGCTTTCGTGGAGGCGGGTGCGGCTGCGCCGCCGGGCTGGGATCCGGCGCGCCCGTCTCTCCCGGTACAGCATGTGTCCTTCGACGACGCGGAAGCGTACGCCCGCTGGGCGGGCAAGCGCCTGCCGACCGAGGCGGAGTGGGAGAAGGCCGCGAGGACGGTCGGCCCGGAGCTCGAGCACATGACCGGCGCCGTCTGGCAGTGGACATCGTCGGTCTTCGAGGGCTATCCGGGCTTCAGCGCTTTCCCATATGCGGAGTACTCCGAAGTCTTCTTCGGGGCCGAGTACAGGGTGCTGCGCGGCGGCTCGTGGGTGACCGATCCGCTCGTCGCCCGGACCACCTTTCGCAACTGGGACCTGCCGCCGCGGCGGCAGATCTTCTCCGGCCTCCGCTGCGCGCGCGATGTCTAGAACGTCGACAGAGGAACGGCCACGAGTCGACGTCGTCGGCACCCGAGCCGACGGCCGTGCAGCTCTTTACGAGGCCACGTTCCGAAGCCTGCAGGCCGAGCCCAAGGAACTGCCCGCGGTCTGGCTCTACGACGAACGGGGCTCACGCCTGTACGAGGAGATCACGCGCCTGCCTGCGTACTACCTGCCGCGGCGCGAGAGTGAGGTCCTGCGCGCCCGCGCGCAGGAGATCGCGCGGCGTACGAAAGCGACGACGCTGGCCGAGCTCGGCGCAGGCAGCGCGAACAACACGCGCGTGCTCCTGGATGCTCTTGGCGCGGCCGGCGCGCTCGAGCGCTTCGTCCCGCTCGATGTCAGCGGCAAGACGTTACAGGCGAGCGCGGAGACAATCGCAGCCGCCTACCCGCGCATCGCCGTCCAGGCCATCGTCGGCGACTTCGAGCACGATCTCGGCCTGCTGCCCCGCGGCGGCCGCCGCCTGATCGCCTTCCTTGGAAGCACGATCGGGAATCTCTACCCCGACCAGCGGGCAAGGCTGCTCGGAGCGCTGGCGGACGAGCTTTCGCCGGGCGACTCGCTCCTGGTCGGGATCGATCTCGTCAAGGATTCAGCTCGTCTAGAGGCGGCGTACAACGACCCCGGGGGCGTGACCGAGGCGTTCGTCCGCAACGTTCTCACCGCTGCCAACCGGGAGCTCGAGGCGACGTTCGACCAGCGGCAGTTCGCGTACGTGGCGCGCTGGGATCCGGCGAACGAGTGGATGGACATCGGCTTCCACGCGAGGGAGACGCATACGGTCTCGGTGCGGCAGCTCGGGCTCGAGCTGGAGTTCGAGGAGGCTGAGCCGCTGCGGGTCGAGATCAGCTCCAAGTTCCGACGCGAGCGGTTCGAGCGTGAGGTCGCCCGAGCGGGGCTTGCGGTCGCGTCCTGGTGGACCGATCGCGCGGGCGACTTCGCGGTTGCTCTCGTTCTGCCCACGTCGACGAGGTCGCGTACGCGCTTTCACCGACCTAGGGAACAGTCGGCCGCTCGCTCGTGAAAGTCCAGGGGCTTCTTCTGGTTGCGCTGGCGCTCGGGCTCGCGGCCTCCGGGTCCGCCTCGGTCGGAAAGCACACCCAGGTCGGCGGCGACTGGACGCGGTTTGGCTACGACGCCGCTCGCCACGACGCGGGCCCCGCGAACACGGGAATCACGGCCGCGAACGTCGGCCGTCTGCGGCGACAGCGCGTCACCCTCGGTGGGACGGTCGACGCCTCGCCGATCTACCTCCGCGGCGCCCGGATTCGCGGAGCCCGTCACGACGCCTTCTTTGTCACTACCTCGTACGGGCGCACGTTCGCGATCGACGCCGCCAAGGGAACCATCCTCTGGCAATTCACGCCGCGCAGCTATTCATCGGTGGCCGGCTCGTACCGGATCACCAACTCGACCCCGGTGGCCGACCCGAATCGCAAGTTCGTCTATGCCGCCTCTCCGGACGGACTGGTGCACAAGCTTTCGGTCGCCGGCGGGGTCGAGGCTCGAGGCTGGCCCGTGCGGGTGACCCTTTTGCCGCAGCGAGAGAAGCTCGGCACTTCGCTCAACTTCTCGCGGGGCCTCGTCTTGCTCGGGACCGGCGGCTACGTTGGCGACGCGCCTCCCTACCAGGGGCACGTCGTCGCGATCAGCGCGGCGACAGGCCACATCGTGCATGTCTGGAACTCGCTTTGCTCGAACGTTCACCGCCTGCTCAACCCCTCCAGCTGCGGGCACAGCGACTCCGCGATCTGGGCCAGGGCGGGCGTCGTCGTCGTGCCCGGATCCGGGAAGCTGCTCGTGGCAACGGGCAACGGCGACTTCGACGGCAAGCACAACTGGGGCGACAGCGCGGTGATGCTGAGCAGGAACGCCGAGGGACTGCTCCGCAACTGGACGCCTCGCAACCAGGCGACCCTGAACAGCGGCGACGTCGATCTTGGCAGCACCGCGCCGGCCCTCATCGGCGGCTACGCCGTCCAGGGAGGCAAGGACGGCAAGCTGCGGCTGCTCAGTCTCTCGCGCCTCGGGGGGCGGCTAGGTGCAACCGGCGGCGAGCTGCAGACCGTCAGCGCGCCCGGAGGGACCGACGTCTTTACGACGCCGGCGGTCTGGGGCAACCGGCTGTTCGTCGCTACCGGCGCAGGCCTCGACGGCTACGTGCTCCGTGGCGGCCGCTTGCACCTTTCCTGGCAGCGCCGCGACGCCGGCACGAGCCCGGTCGTCGCCGGAGGGCTGCTCTACGTCTACAACGGCTCGTTGGACGTCTACGCCGCGACGACCGGCCACCTGCTCGCCTCCTTCGGTGGCCTCGGCACGGCCCACTGGAGCAGCCCGATCGTCACGGACGGTCGCGTCGCCTTACCCGAGGGAAGCGCGAACGACCACCGGACGAGCGGCGTCCTCGACATTTTTCGCCTACCGTAGTGAGCGAGTGCGAGCCGTAGGAGCAGCCATCCTCTCGGCAGTTCTTGGCGCGTTCGTCGCGTTGGGCGGCGGCGGCTCGCACCGCGCCGATTACAGTTTCCGGCAGGTCGCCTCCGGCTTCGACCAACCTGTCTACGTCGCGCAGCCGAAGAGCGAGCCGGGACGCCTCTATGTAGTCGAGCGGCCAGGGCGGATTCTCACGCTCGCCGGCGGCAAGCGGCGAACCTTTCTCGACATCCGGAGCCGCGTCGAAGACGGCTACAGCGAGCAGGGTTTGCTGTCGGTCGCATTCCATCCGAGCTACGCCAAGAACCACCTCTTTTACGTCTACTACACGAACAAGAGCGGCGACGTCGAGATCGACTCGTTTCGTTCCCGCTCCGGCCGCGCGGTTGCCTCTTCGCGCAGGCAGCTGCTCGTCGTCAACCATCGCGCGAACGACAACCACGACGGCGGCCAGCTCCAGTTCGGTCCCGACGGGCGGCTGTATGCGGGCACGGGAGACGGCGGCTCGGGGGGCGATCCGCCGAACAACTCGCAGAATCTCTCCCGCCGGCTGGGGAAGCTCTTGCGCCTGAACAACGGCCGCTGGCAGATCTACGCCTACGGCCTGCGCAATCCGTGGCGGTTCTCGTTCGACCGGGCCAACGGCGACCTCTACATCGGCGATGTCGGCCAAAACGCGTGGGAGGAGATCGACTACCGGCCGCGGTCCGCCACCGGCCTCGTGAACTACGGCTGGTCGGCTTACGAAGGGCTCGCGCGGTATAACCCGTCACGGCTGAACCACACCGGCGCGCTCGTCAAGCCCGTCCAGGTCTACAGCCACGCCGGCGGCAACTGCTCGGTGACCGGCGGCTACGTCTATCGCGGCAGCGCCGTTCCGTCGGCACGCGGAAGGTACTTCTACGGGGACTACTGCACCGGGATCGTCTGGAGCCTGCGAATCTCCGGAGGCCACGCGGTCGACAACCGCCGCGAGGCGAGCCGGGTATCCCACCTGTCGTCGTTCGGCCAGGCGGCGAACGGCGACCTTTACGCCGTCTCCCTCGACGGCGGGCTCTACAAGCTCAGTCCTTAGTCCACCCCGCAGCGGCCGCTCAACCCGCGCGGCGGCGTCTCACCTGCGGGCCCTGCTGACCTAGTGCTGCGTACGCGATCGCCTGCAACGATTCGTTCAGGCTGCGCAGCTCGTGTGCGAGCCGCGCGAAGCCCTCGGAATGGTCGAGCCGCCGATTGAGCAGGTGGATCTCCTCGACGAGCTTGTCGAGTCGCTCGAGCACGGCGTCGAGCTGGCGGTCGTCGAGGGGTTTGCGCTCGGGCATCACGGCGATTGTATGTCCCGCTAGCGCGCCAACCGCTGGGCCCGGGAGAGAAAAAGGATGCCGATCAGGATTCCCACAGAGTCGATCGCGACATCGATTGGCGACGCGTGACGGCCGCTGACGAAGTGCTGGTGGACTTCGTCCGTGATTGCGTAGGAGACGCCGAGTAGGAACGCCGGCAACTCGCGGCCGATGGCGCGCAGGAGCAGCAGCCCGAAGATCGCGTACTCGGTCACGTGCGCACCCTTGCGGAGGACGGTGTCCCAGGTACCGAGCCCGGTGCCGAGATGGGGGATCGAAGAAAGCGCGAAGATCAGCGCCGCCCACGCGAGCACGGGTAGCCAGGCGGAGAGGCGTGAGGCGGACACGGAGGGATGGTAGTCTCGGCCGAAAGGCGAGCGGTAAGGGAACCCGGTGCGAATCCGGGACGGTCCCGCCGCTGTGAGGGGAGACGCTCCTCTGCCAAGAGCCACTGGCGCGAGCCGGGAAGGCGGCGGACGAGGGAGCCCCGAGTCAGAAGACCTGCCGGTCGCCGTAAACGAAGGACGCCGGAGCCGGGCTGAAGCCTGGCACCGGATTCCGACAACTCCTCGCGGAAGGAGGATTCGTGTTTCGACGTTCCCTCGTGCTCTTGGCGGCGTTCATCGCCGTCTTCCTCTTCGCGGCCGCGGCTCTTGCCGCCCGCGTTCATGTTCGCGTCGAAGGTAAGACGCAGACCATCTTCGGCACCTCGGAGCCGACCCTGAACGTGAAAGCCAACGCCCTCGACGCTCTCGAGGCAGCGAGCTTCGCCGGGGAGTTCTACTACCACGTCGCCACGACCGGGTTCGGCCCGTACGTCGACCAGATCGGCCGCTACCCGGCCGCGGGTTCCGGCGGCTGGGTGTTCAAGGTCAACGGGATCCTGCCGCCGGTCGGGGCCGACCAGGTGACGCTCAAGGACGGCGACACCGTGCTCTGGTACTGGGCGACCTTCTCCGGCCCGGCCGGGCCGCTGACGCTGGAGGTCGAGACCTCGATCGTCAAGGGCAAGCGCTGCTTCTTCGCGACCGGCCGGAGCGACGCCGGCCGCTCCTCGCGGGTACGTGGCGTCGTCTACACGCTGAACAGCAGGCGAATAAGCTCGGCAACGGGCGTGGTCTGTGTGCGGCCCGGCCGCTACTCGGTTCGGGTCGCGAAGACCGGCGCGATCCGCTCGCGGACCTATAGCGGCCGGTGAGGCGGCTGGCGGCCGCCGCGCTCGCTCTTGCGGCCCTCGCGGGCTGCGGCTCGACCCACACCAAGGGGAGCGCGACGCTCTGGATCACCCGCGACCGCGGGCAGCACGTCCTGCTCGCGGGCAAGGTCAAGGCGGGCCAGAGTGCGATGCAGGCGCTCCAGCACGAAGCCAAGGTGGAAACGAGCTACGGCGGCCGCTTCGTCCAGTCGATCGACGGCGTTTCCGGCGACCGGTCCGCCCAGCGCGACTGGTTCTACTTCGTCAACGGCTACGAGGCCGACCAAGGGGCCGCCGACTACATGCTCCACCCGGGCGACGTCGAATGGTGGGACTACCGCTCGTGGAAGAACGCGATCCACGTCCCCATCGTGGTGGGCGCGTTTCCGGAGCCGTTCCTCCACGGCTATGCGGGTAAGACCCGCGACGCCGCGATCGTCTTCGACTCGAAGGCTCTCGCGCCGCAGGCCGGAGAGCTGGCGAAGCTCATAGACGCCAAGACGGTGACCACGGACAAGGTCGGCGACGCGAACGTGCTCTTCCTGACGAAGGCCGACGTGCCTCTGTCGGCGACGAGCTCGGGGGCGGGCAAGCCGGTGCGGTTCGTGATCGGCGTGACGGCGGCAAAACGCCTTCTCGCCGACCCCAAACGCGTCCGCTACCGCTACTCGGGGCTGCGGTGAGACCGGCACCGGCGGCGGCACTCCTGTTCGGCCTGGCGGCGGCGGCGCTGCTGGCCCGGCACACCGCCTCCGTGGCGGTGCTGGCCGCGGGGCTGCTCGTCGTCTGCCTGCGCGCGCCCGCCTCTCGCCGCTGGCCGTATCTGATCGGAGCGCTTGGTTCGGCCTTGGCGCTGTTCGTGCTGACGCCGTTCGTGGAGCGGCTTCCCGGGACGGTGTACTGGACCGGGCCGACGATCCCGGTCGTCGGGACGCTCGACATCACTTCGACCGAGCTCTCGGGCGCGCTCTTCAACGCCTGCCGTCTCGCCGCGGTCTCGCTCGCGTTTGCCGCCTACGCGCTCTGGCTCGACCACGACCGGCTGGTGCAGGCGGCAGGGTTCGCGCGGCGCTCCGTGCTTGCGGTCGCGCTGGCCACGCGGCTCGTTCCGGCGCTGGAGAGAGACGCGGCGGGACTGGTGGAGGCTCTGCGCGGCCGTGGGGTCGAGCCCGAAGGGCTTCGGGGCCGCTCGCGGCTCGTCTCGCCGCTGCTCGCGGGCTCTCTCGAGCGGAGCGTCAACCTCGCCGAGGCGATGGAGGCCCGAGGCTTCGGCCGCCCAGGCGCGACCCGGCTGCCCCAGCCGGAGTGGGGGCTCCCTGACTGGCTGGCGCTGGTGGGCGCGGTGGCGGCGGTCGTCGTGGGGGCGCTGTGGCTCTAGCGCGTGCGCAGAACCTCTCGTTCACGTATCCGGCTGCAACCGCGCCGGCGCTCCGGGACGTGTCCGTGTGCCTGACACCCGGCCAGGTCACGTTGGTACTCGGCCGCTCCGGCTCCGGCAAGTCGACCCTGCTCCGGGCCTTCGCGGGGCTCGTGCCTCACTTTCACGGCGGACATTTCTGCGGCCGGGTCGACGTGGCCGGTCTCGACACGCGGAAGCACAACCCGGCCCGTCTGGCCGGAACCGTCGCGACGCTGTTCCAGGACCCGGAGGACCAGGTCGTCTTCACTCGAGTCCTGAACGAGGTCGCGTTCGGCCTCGAGAACGTCGGCACGCCGGCCCGGGAAATCCAGGCTCGCGCGCTCGAGGCGCTCGTTTCGGTCGGAGCGGAGCACCTATCGGGGCGGCTCGTGACCGAGCTGTCGGGCGGCGAGCTGCAGCGCGTGTGCCTCGCCGCGACCTTGGCGCTCGAGCCGAAGCTGTTGCTCCTCGATGAGCCGACGTCGCAGCTCGACCCCGAGGCCGCCGAGGCGCTCGTCGAGCTCGCGTTGCGGCTCGCCCGCGAACGCGGTACGGCGGTGCTGCTGACAGAGCAGCGGCCCGCCCTGCCGCTCGAGGTCTGCGACCGGGTTCTCTTCCTCGAACGAGGGCGGTTGGCCTTCGACGGCCCGGTCGGCCAGGCCTGGGCATGGCTCGAAGAGCACCATCCCCTGTTCGTTTCGGCCGGTAGTGATGTAGGTGTACACCTACATCACCCAGCTGAAGTCGCCTGTCGGCTCGACCGGGTGTCCTACGCCTACGAGGACCATCTGCTCGTGCTGGACGGCGCGAGTCTCGAGCTAGGGCGCGGCGAGGTCGTCGCGCTCGTCGGACCGAACGGCTCCGGCAAGACAACGCTCGCCAAGCTCGCGGCAGGTCTGCTCGAGCCGCTGAGCGGCCGCGTCGAGCGCCAGGGCCGGGCCACTTACCTGTCGCAAGACCCCGGCCGTTACGTCTTTTGCGAGCGCGCAGCCGACGAGGTCGCGGTCGGGGTCGAAGGCGACTCGGGCTCCGCAGGCCGTGCGCTCGCCGCGGTCGGTCTCGCCGGCTTCGACGACCGGCACCCTCGGGATCTCTCGAGCGGTGAGCGCGAGCGCCTCGCGCTGGCTGCGGTGCTGGCGCCGGAGCCCGACCTCCTCGTCCTTGACGAGCCGACGCGCGGCGTCGATCCAGAGCGCAAGCACGAGCTCGCGGCGCTGCTGCGGAACAACAAAGCACGGGCGACGCTGGTCGTCACCCACGACATCGCGTTCGCGAAGGACGCGGCCGACCGGGTCGTCTCGCTCACGGGCGACCGGGAGCTCGCATATGCCTAGGGCCGTGATGGCGGGAGCCGCCGTGGTCGCGTTCGGGGCCGCCGCCTGGGCTGCCACGTCGCCTCATCAGGCTGCCCTCTCGCTGCTCCTGGTCGCCGCAGCGCTGCTCGTGGCAGGCGCCGCGTGGCTCGATCCGGGCCTCGGAGCGAGCAAGACGCTGGCGCTGGTCGCCACGCTTGCGGCAGCCGCAGCCGCCGGGCGCGTTTTGTTCGCAGCAGTCCCCGGGGTGCAGCCGGTGACGGTGGTCGCCGTCGCGGCAGGCGCGGCGCTTGGCGCACGCGCTGGGTTCGGCGTCGGCGCGCTCGCGGCGTTGGTCTCGAATTTCTTCCTCGGGCAAGGGCCTTGGACGCCCTGGCAGATGCTGGCCTGGGGCGGTTGCGGCGTGGTGGGCGCCCTGGCAGCGCCGCTCATCCGGCGGAGGCTTCCGTTCGCGCTCCTTTGCTTCGTGCTCGGCTTCGCCTTCAGCGGCCTGATGGACATCTGGGAGTGGTACAGCTTCTACCCGCATACCTGGGCCGCTCTGACCGTCCAGCTCGGACGGGGCTTCTGGTTCGACGCGGCACATGCGATCGGCAACGTCGTCATCGCCCTGATCGCGGGGCCAGAGCTCAGGCGACTGTTGGAGCGATATGGCCGCCGCCTGCGGACCGAGATCTCGTGGGCATGAAGCTCGCCGTTCTCGCCTGCGTGCTTGTCGCAGCGACGCCCGTGTCCGGCGGAGCGGGTTTTCTCCAGACGCGGCAGCTCTCCGACGGCAGCTTTGCCGAGCCCGGCCAGCCCGGATATCCGCAGCTGACCGCCTGGGCCACCCTCGGGCTGACAGCTGCTCGCAGGGCGCCGCGGGCCCGGGGGCTGACGATCAAGTACCTGTCCGCCCAAGAGGCGGAGCTCACGAGCCCGACCGAGATCGCGCTCGTCGCGCTCGCGGAGGAGGCGCTCGGTCAGAATGCCGACCGGTTGCTCGCGCGCTTGCGCGCGCTGCAGCGGGCGGACGGGTCGGTCGGCGGCCTCGTCAACGGGACGGCTTGGAGCGTGCTTGCGTTCCGCGGTAGCGGAACGCCGGTTCAGGCGCGGACGATCCGGTGGCTTCTCTCTCGCCAGACGCGGGTGGGCGGCTGGGGCTGGTCGCCGCGCGGGGCCGCAGACTCGAACGACACCGCGGCCGTCGTCGAGGCCCTCCGCAGCGCTAACGTCACCGGCCGGCCGATCTCGCGCGCGCTGGGGTTTCTGCTCCGCTTCCGCAACCGCGACGGCGGTTTCGAGCTGACCCGGAGACGCGGCTCGGACGCGCAGTCGACGGCCTGGGCCGTCCAGGCGTTCGCGGCCGCCGGCAAGGCGCCCCCACGTGGCGCACTTGCTTACCTCAGGCGCCTCCAGCGACCCGACGGCAGCTTCGGCTACTCGACGCGCTACGCGACGACACCGGTCTGGGTGACGGCCCAGGTCCTCCCGGCGCTTGCTCGGAAAGCGTTCCCACTGACGCGCTAGACCGTCCGTGCGAGCTCGACCTGGGGGTAGAGGCGCCGGTAGCCGAGGCGCCGGTTGAGCGTCAGCATCGGCACGTTGTCGTCGTCGTTTCCGGTGACGATCACGCTGATGCCGGCATCACGGGCCCATCGAATCGAGGCGAGCTTGACGAGCAGGGCGAGTCTCCGGCCTCGTAGCTCGGGCAGCGTCGCCGTCCAGTCGTTCTCGGCCCGTCCGCGCTCCAGATCGACCACCAGGCTCGCAAGCGAGACGAGCCGGCCCTCCCCGTCCAGGACGATGAAGCTGCCGTCCCACGACAGGTCCGGGCGCTCGAAGATGAAATGCCAGAGATCGTCGGCCGAGATTCGGTTCGCCTCGCCGCTACCGGGAGGCCAGGCGCCGGCAGCTTCGTAGAACGCGGCGAGGTCAGCTTGCCGGCCTTCCAGCGCTTGCAGCGTCTGGAGCTCGAAGCCTGCGGCCGCCGTGGTTTCCGCGAGCGCGTCGAGCTCGCCGAGATCGGTCCGGCGTGGATCGAGCGACGAAATGATCTCGGCCGAGATCGCCTCATAGCCGCGCGCCTCGACGAACCGGCGCCCGTCCGGATCGTCGTCGACCTCGACCGTCAGGCGCTGCACCCCTGCCTCCCGGGCATGGTCTTCGGCGAGCTCGTAGAGCGCGGCTCCGACTCCCCGCTTCCGCCGGTCCGGCCGGACGCCGATCCACAACCGTCCGACCGCGCCGGGCTCGTCCCACTTGACCGCCGAGGTCGCGAAACCGAGAACTTCACCGTTCTCCTCTGCGAGCCACGAGCGGCGCTTCGCACGTTCGGGCTCAGCCCATTCACGATGGGCGAGGTAGGCCGGTGTGACGAGGATGCCCGGCTGCAAGGGCCGGATGATCTCGGCAACTGCTTCGGCGTCCGCCGCTTCGAACGGACGAATCTCCACCAAGACATACTGGCCGACGATGGCGTCCGCGGCGATCCTGACGATCGGCAACGAGCTCCTTTCCGGCGACGTCCAGAACACGAACGGCAGCTGGCTGGCGCGGCGCCTCGAGTCGGTTGGGGCGGAGGTACGGCTGATCGCGGTCCTGCCGGATGAAGTGCGCGAGATCGCTCCCTTTCTGCGGGAGCAGAGCGACCGCTCCGATGTCGTCCTCGTCACGGGAGGCCTCGGCGGCACGCCGGACGACGTCACCCGTGAGGCCGTCGCGGCGGCCTTCGGGGTCGAGCAGGCCGAGTTCGAGGACGTCGCCGCCGAGCTGCGCTCCCGCTTCCGGGGCGATCCCGAGTACGCGGCCCGTTGGGCTCGGCTCCCCGCGGGCAGCCGCCCGCTCGCGAATCCGCTGGGCGGCGCACCCGGATTCGTGATCGAGAATGTCTACGTCCTCCCGGGCCTGCCCGCCGAGATGGAAGCGATGTACGAGACTGTCGAGGAGGAACTGCGAGTCGGCCCGCCGATCGGCTCCTGGCGCCACACTTACCGCACGACCGAGAGCCAGATCGTGTCAGTTCTTACCCAGGCCTTGGTCATTTACCCCCAAGTGCGTGTAGGCTCTTATCCAAGCTTCGGCGCCAGCGGTCCCAACGTCGAGGTCGTCCTCAAGTCGAACGATCTTGACGCGCTCGAGGCGGCTGCGGCCTGGCTCACTCGGGCTCTTGAGCAAATTCTGGGTTAAGTCCCCTATCAAGGGGTATCGCGGTGCGTCTAGAACGTCGATTGCTCAAACAACTCATGGGGCGTCGCTATCTCTTCGGTTTCCTCCTTCTGGCCACGGCCGTCGCCGGCTACGCAATGGTGCGCCTCGCGGGCAACGGCGGTTTTCATGCGGCCGCAAGCCCGGACTGGAAGCTGCTCGCCGCGGGCTTCGCGATCTGCGCGGCGGTGCAACCGTTGCGCGCTCTGGCCTGGTCATCGACCGTGCGCCATCCCGTCGGCTTCCGCGCGATCTACGCCTCGAGCTCGATCGGCTCCTTCCTCGACACGGTTCTGCCCGGGCGGCTGGGCGAGGCTTCGAAGGTCGCTGTTCTCAAGGTCACGTCCGGAACGAAATATCCGGGCTTCTCGCGCGCGGGCGGCTCGCTTCTCTGTGCGCACCTGCTCGAGATGATCGCCTTCGCCGTTCTCGGCGCCGGGGCGACGCTCTTCCTTCCGGTTCCCGCTTGGGCCCGCTGGACGATGGTCGCCGGGATCGCAGGCTCGGTCGCGGCGCTGGCGGTCGCCGCGGTTCTCCACCGCTACCTCGGTCGCCGGTTGCCGATCAGCATCACCTCTTTCCTGGCCGGAGCGGCCGCGCCGCGCGGGGTGCTCCTGCGCGCCGGCTCGATCCTGATGGTGACGTGGCTGGCCCGCTGGTTCGGAATCCTCTTCTGTCTTCATGCGGTCGGGGTTCACCTGAGCGTCGGTGCCGCTCTGCTCTACATGCTGATCACGGGGCTCGCAAACACCGCTCCACTGCTGCCCGGCAACGTCGGCGTCTATCAGGGAGCCGCCCTCGGCGCCCTCGCGATCGCGGGTTACTCGGGCTCGCACGCCGTTGCCGCCAGCTTGATGACCCCTTTCGTGGTCACGCTGGCGACGGCGACTGCCGCGCTGGTCGGGCTCGCGCTGTACGGGAACCACATCCCACAGCTCTCACGGGCAGCACTCCGGCCTAGCAAAGCCTAGTCAGGCTAGGTATCATCGGCGCGATGCGCGCCGAGACGCTCAAGGGCCACCTTGACTTCCTGCTCCTGGCGATCCTGTCCGACGAGCCCGCTCACGGCTACCGGATCATCGAAGAGCTGAAGCGACGGAGCGCCGGCGCTTTCGATTTACCCGAGGGAACCGTCTACCCGGCCCTGCACCGGCTCGAGCAGAGCGGGCTGCTGGCGAGCTCGTGGGCGAGCGGATCCGGGCGTCGCCGCCGCGTTTACCGGCTGACCGCGCGAGGGCGACGGGGCCTTGCCGGCGCACGGCGCGACTGGCGCGGGTTTACGAGGGCGGTCGAGGCGGTGGTCACGTGAACGAGGGCTACCTCCGCGAGCTGGACGCGGAGCTCTCCGTCGTCGGCATCCGCGGCTCGCGGCGACGGCGCATCCTCGTCGAGACGGCTGATCACCTACGGGAAAGCGGCGACCCCGCCAGGTTCGGGGAGCCGAGACTGATTGCAGCGCGCTTCGCCGACGAGCTCGCGACGAACGGCGCACGCCGGACGGCTCTCTTCTCGTTCCTCGCACTGGCACCGGCGGGGATCGGGTATGCACTTCTAGTCGGTCTCAACCGCCCAGGTCCCGACATCACGTCGGCAAGGACGCTCTCCGTCGGTCTGGCGGCCGCGCTCGTGGTTGCTCTCGCGCCGCAGATCTCGTTGGCCGCCGGGCTGCTCGCGATTGCGCTCGCCTGGCGCTTGCGCGCGGCGCAGGTCGCGCCCGCGGCCGCGATCAGCCTCCTCCACCGGCGTGTCGCCGTCGCGCTCGGCGCAGGAGCGGCAACGCTAGCCGGTGTCGCGGTCTATGCCGTCGAGTACAGCCGCGGCCTGCCGGACTGGTGGACGACGCTCGCCTTCGCGGTGACGGCCACGGCGATCGTGCCCGTTGCCGTCGCGGCGGCCGCCCTCGGCCGGACGGCGCGCCTACGCGCTGCTACTTCAGGGCCGGGCGGCGACGTCTTCGACGATCTCGGGCCGCTGCTCGACCGCGTTCCGCTGCGGCTACGTGGGCGACCGTGGCGTTTTTGCCTCCTCTTCGCGGCCGCCGTCGCCGTGGTCGCGTTCGTCGGCGGCGGCCTCGACGAAGGACCACGCAACGCCGTCGCGGAGTTCGCCGCGATCTGTTTCGGTTTCGCGATTCTCGGCCGCTTCCTCGGCCTGAGGCGCTAGGCGCGGCTCAGGCGCGCGCGCCACTGCGCG
>Ga0207693_10000415_pt1 | contig 38698 bp, 37 predicted proteins | sample LARL81metaG_FD_184347 | JGI IMG/M metagenome (GOLD analysis project Ga0207693, IMG submission 184347) | Corn, switchgrass and miscanthus rhizosphere microbial communities from Kellogg Biological Station, Michigan, USA - LAR L8-1 metaG... | ecosystem: Host-associated > Plants > Roots >... | reverse complement strand
GGCATGATCTTGCCGTTTTCCTGCACGAAGTCCTTCAGGACGTCGATGTCCTTGTAATCGATCTGCTTGACGCCCTCGGCGGTAAAGCGGCAGAACTTCTTGCGCTTGAACAGGTTATTACCGCGCTCGCGCTTCTTGCCATCCTTGCCTTTACCTTTGCCTTTGGCGTTTCTTCCCATGGGACGGGGCATTTGATTTTCCTTTGATTTCGCTTGGGGTCAGCGTCGGCTGAGGCTCAAGCAGTGAGTTCGAATTCGTTGACGTGCAGCGCGACGGTGATGCCGGTGCGGTATCGCCGCGCAAGGAAGCCGCGGCAGCGAAGCTCGGCGCCGGGCGCGACGCCGGCCAGCGCCTTGGCAACCGGGCCCAGCGCGACGGCGGAAAGCTCGCACGCGACCCGCCGTTCGCCGCCAGCCTCGAGTTGCATCGACTCGTGCACCAGATGAAAGTCGAGCGCCGGGACGCCGGTCGGCGTGAAGCGCAAGGCGTCACGCGATTGCATGCGCGCGTCCAGCGTCACTTGATTGGCCTGCACGTCGTGCTTGGGTCGGCGGAAGCCGCCGCCTTATGCCTGCGCGGCGGGCGCGCGAGGCGTCTCCGCCCGCGGCGCCTGCGCTGCCGCGGTCTCTGCCGCAGGTGCGCCTGCCGCCGCAGCGGCTGCGCCTGGACCGGCTGGAGACAGCGATCGCGATTTCTCTTCCTTCATCATCGGCGAAGGCGTAACGGCGGCTTCGCTCATCGCGACGATCAGGTGGCGGAGGACCGCGTCATTGAACTTGAACGCGTGTTCGAGCTCGGTAAGCGTCGGCGCATCGCACTCGATGTTCATCAGGACGTAGTGGGCCTTGTGCATCTTGGCGATCGGATAAGCGAGCTGGCGGCGGCCCCAATCCTCGAGGCGGTGGATCCTGCCGTTGCCCGCCGTGACCATCGCGCGGTAGCGCTCGACCATCGCGGGCACCTGCTCGCTCTGGTCGGGATGCACAATAAATACGATTTCGTAGTGACGCATGCAGACTTGCTCCTTATGGACTGGTTGGGCGATCGAATCGCCGATGGCCTCCCCGTCTGCGGCGGGTGAGGCAAGGAACCTGAAATTATAGCGGAATTTACTCGTCTGGACAAGGGGTTGCATGGCCCATGCCGGCCTCGCTCAACGCGGGGTACGAAATCGGTGCACGCGCCACGACCTTCCTCAGCGCGCTCTCAACCCGGGGTCGAGGAACATCTCGTCGCATTCGGCCTGTAGCGCAGCGGCGATGCGGGCCGCCTCTTCAGCCTGCCTTTGCCCCGGTTGTATACCTGGGGCGGGTGCTCCCGGGCTCGAACGGGCGAGCCCAAGACGGGATCGAAAGAAAACATCCATTACCAGCGACACACCTGCGCCATTCACGTCGCGATGATTCGTTTCGTAGAACATGCCCTGGGACTGGGGCCCCGAGATGATCTCGAACGACGGAAAATAATCAACGGACTCCAACTCGCTGCAACACGCGTCTGCCGCCGCGCGCAGAATGCTCTTCGATGCAATGGATGATTGAAGCGCGCCGCGACGTTCGTATGAAGCCACCAGCATTACGGGCGAAACCGTAAGCAGCACGCGCAACCGGGGGTTGACGCTTCGGACCCTGCCGCAGAAGTTCCGCAGATCGTCGCGACATTCCTCGTAACCCAGATTCCTGAATCGATGGACGTTGGCATCGAACGTTCCCTCGACCGTGCCCGGGCACAGCGGATAGACGAACCCCTTTTCGGTGTTCTCCCAGCATTCCGTCAACCCGAGCGTAAAGACGAACACGGTTGCCGTATCGAAAATGGCGCGGACCCGGTTCAGGTGATAAAGCCGGTCCGCGCGGGCTTCCTGGAACGAAGTGAAGCCCTCGCCTACCGTTCGCGGGCGCAGCAGGTCGGTCCAACGACCATCGCCCCGCTGTGCGAATTCGAAGATGGGCTCGCGCAGACCGAATGCCTGATCGATGAGCTCACACAGCTGGCGTGTCGTATAGATGTTGCCGTAACGCGCTGAAAACAGATCATATCCATCGTTTGGGGCTGGCCGAACGAGGGGGTGCCGTACTTCCGTCGCTACGAGACGGCCGCCTCTCCGAGCGAGCTCCCTGCCGAAATGCTGGGAAAAGCATGAGCCCGCGGTGGCGAAACGGTCGGCCGAGATGTCGAAGGTGAATTTACGGCCGGCATCGTAGTCGATCTCGGAGAGACCTGGTGTGGAGATCTGGGTGCGCCAGAATTGCTGCGGGGGAAGGTCCTGGTATGGATTCATTGTGCCGACCCGACAAGCCTGTCCAACGCTTCCCAGATCATCGCCCCGTAGTGACCATTGCCGTGTGTCAAGCCTTCCGACAGGTCTTTGCGAAGGAAGCCCCCTGCGGTGAGCGCCGCATGCGGCACCTCCATCACCTGGATTCCCTGCGCTTCGAGTGCGGTCTGGACGCGTGCACGGTACGCCAGAGACCACTTCAATCTGAGTGAGGGGCGAACGAAGCCGTGATGGGCCAGAAGGGTCTCCAATACCTCGCGCCGCATGACCTGCGAAGGGTCCTCCAGCGGCGGCGGCGGGAGCACATGCACGACCCGGGTCGATGGAAGCGATTGTTGCAGGGCGGTTACCGAGAGTATCGCGGGCTGCGCAAAGCTATCAACCCACCGCGCGATGTGACGACGGTCGATCGGCTGGGATGGAGGCGGCGTCAATCGCAGAGCGTCGTTATCATCGTATGGCGCGAAGTCGTACGACGGATGGTTGTCAATCAAACTGACGTTGGCAGCCTCGTTACCATGCAACGCAGACACGACAATATCGATGTTCCGAAGCTGTTCTACGCATCTTGCGAACAGAGGCGTGGCACGGACTTGCTTCAATCCCCCGATGTCGCGGGACTGGATCAGGTCACCTGATGCCTTTGCCGTGAGCAAACAAGTGACGAGTTCGGCAGGTGCCCGAAAGCTTGTCCTTCCAACAGCGAGAGTGAATGCGTTGCCTCCCAGGTCAACGTCAAACCAGCCTCGAAACGCTTCGCTGTAGCGTCGATCTTGTGCCGCAGTGCTCAACCCTGCCTGATCGCGCCAGTTGCCGAGCGCATCGAGGAGGCAAACCGCATGGCTATGGCCAATGAGCCCTACTCGGAGGTCGCTAATGCCCATGATGTCCCACCGCGGTCGCGGCAACGAGATCCCTCGTGGATTGCCGCTCAGATCTCGCGAAGGCAGATCGAATTAGGCTATCACGCGTACGCCTGATAGCCAATGAGAAGTACAAGACGGGCCTTCAAACACGGTACTGCCCACAGACACCGTGCCCGGAGTGAGCTGATTGCCCGATCCGAGTCGTATATGCTTTCCACTTGCGGAATGCTTTGGAGATTGTGATGGCTACTGCCCACGCCACCTCAGGCGAATTGATCGACATCCGGCCGTTCGGCCCGGCGCTGCCGCAGGCCGCGTCGGAAACGCTGATACGCGCCGAGCACCTCGAGGTGTTTCGACTGGTCCTGCTGGCCGGCCGGTTTCTGCCCGGCCATGACCATCGGCGGCCGGTGACGATCCAGTGCATCGAAGGCTGCATCGAGCTCGTGACCGGCGACCGGACGCTGCCGATGCACGCCGGCAGCCTCGTTTACCTGGCAGGCGGCACGCCGCACGAGGTGCGGGCGGTCGACGATTCGTCGCTGCTGGTCACCTTGCTCGTACACCGCGAGTGACCGCGTTGGCGTCGCCGGAGCACGCGAAGACGGCAATGCTGGTCCTGACGATCGGGCATTCGACCCGGCCGATCGATGTGTTCGTGGGCCTGCTTGTCGCCAACGGCGTGACGCATCTGATGGACGTGCGCACGATCCCGAAGTCGCGTCACAACCCTCAGTTCAACAGCGACGCTTTGGCGGCGTCGCTGCGCGACGCGGGCATCGCCTACACGCACGTTCCCGGCCTCGGCGGCTTGCGCCGCGCACGCCCCGATTCGGCCAATGCGGCGTGGCGCAATCCATCGTTTCGCGGCTACGCCGACTACATGCAGACAACGGCATTCGACGAGCATCTCGCCGAGGTCATCGAACTGGCCAAAAGCGAGCGCATCGCGCTGATGTGTGCCGAAGCCGTCCCGTGGCGCTGTCATCGCTCGTTGATCGCCGATGCGCTGGTCGCCCATGGTGTCCCGGTCGAGGAAATCGTCAGCGAGACGCGGCGAACGCCGCACAAGCTGACGCCGTTTGCGCGGGTCGATGGCGTCTCGGTTACTTACCCAGCGCTCGATGCTGGGCAGCCAGGTTGACGCCAGTCCCATGGATCACGACCCCTTGGTCGATTTGTGATTGGATCATCCCGCGCATTGCGCCCGGCGAATGGTCGCGATCGCGCCCTTTGCCACACGAGTCATGGTCAGGTATTGTCCGGCGTCGAATGACTGTGTCGACTCATTCCCCTTATGCGCGCGCCGATTTCCACCCTGCTCTTCTGCACGTCGTTCTGTCCGAACGAGGGTGCATGGCGCGCCCGGCCGCGACGCTGGCTCGACCACCATCTGGCGTTGCCGCTCGTCCATGACGCTGTCTTTGTGCTCGACGACGCTTCTCCATTCGTCACGACAGATTACGATGTGATGGTTCTGAAAACGCTGCCAGACATCCTCCCCCCAACGCCAGCAGCGTTCGTTTACCAGTTCGCTGCACGGGAGGGTCGGCGGGGAGTCATGGGTCACCGCGGATGGTGGCGAAGCTTTCTCTATTCCCTGACGATCGCTCGCCGTTACGGGTATGCGCGGATCGTGCACATTGAATCGGATGCATACCTGCTATCCCGCGGCATCGTCGACCATATCAACGCGATCGACCACGGCTGGACCGTTTTCTGGTGTCCGCGTTACAACTGCCCGGAGCCTTCGTTGCAGGTGATCGCCTTGGATCAATTCGACGCCATGGCGGAGGTCGCGGCGCGCGGCCTCGACAAGTTGACGCAGGGCATAGCCGAAATGACGCTGCCGTTCACGCACATCGAGCGCGCCTTCACCGGCAACCGCTATGGCGAGTTTCGAAAAACGATACCGGGGTACGCCGACTTCGCCTGCCAGGTGAACTCGCCAGCGATGCCCATCGCTTACCGGGAATAGGAGCTGGAGAATTTAGCGAGCGTCCGGCCCAAATGGCCGCGCAATCCATCGCGGATCACCGTCGGCGTGCTATTTCGCCGCCCTCGCATGCGCTGCGTCGGTTCGTTCCTCTCCTGCCGGTGCGTACGCAGCCAGCGCCCTATCGCGTTCGCCCTTCGGCATCGCTGTCAGCTCCTTCACCCGCGCATAGAACCGCGGCAGGTCACCGCCCTCGGAAGCCAGCAGCCCGGCGAACTCGGGCACCTTCTTCGTATAAAGACCGACGGCGGCAAGGCTCGCATTGTTCGGCCCCTGCGCGAACCAGTTGTCGTATGCGGGATAACCACCCCATTCGCGCTTGAGCGTGTCATAGTCGGCGCGCATCTGCGCAAACTCGGCGGCCTTGCCTGCACGCTTGGCGGCGATGCTCGCATCGCTCGCGTACAAGGCTTCGAGCGAATGCTGCGTGCGGTCGATGAGCGTCCGAAATCCCTCGCGATAGCGCTGCGCGTCGGCGAATTGCGCGGTCAGCACCGGATCGTTCTGCGCCGCGAGCCAGCGCTTGAGCCCCTCCTGCTCGACCGACACGGCGAACGACTCGTTGAACACGGTGTCGTCCTTCGCGTAGACGACCTGGTGCGCGAGCTCATGGAAAATCAGTCGCGCGATCTCGATGTCGGGATAGCGAATGAACGTCGACAGCATCGGATCGGCGAAATAGCCAAGCGTCGAATACGCGGGGACGCCGCCGACATGGACGTCGTCGCCGGTCGCGACGAGTTCCGCCGCTTCGGTGCGCGCCGCGGCCTCGCTGAAATACCCGCGATAGTTGACGCAGCCGGCAATCGGAAAGCACCACTGCAGCGGCTTCAGCGACAGCTCGGGCGCTGCGAAGACGTTCCACAGCACGAAGCGGCGATCGAGCTGGGCGTAGCGTCGGTAACTCAGATTGTCGGGTAGCCCGAGCTCGCGACTCGCGTAGTTGCGGATGGCCACGACGCGCTCGAGCTTGTGCTTGAGCACCGGATCGCCGGTTTCGTCGACGACGCTGGCGATCGGTTGCGCGCGGCCGAGCAGATCGAACTGCCCGCGTATGCCCTGCCAGTAGTATTCGGCGGTCGTGCAGCCCGCAAGCAGCACCAGCAGGATTATCGCGGCGAGCGAACGTATCATCGGCGGCGCAATCCCGGCAGCCAGGCCGCAAGCCGGCGTACGCCTTCGCGCAACCGGTCGATCGCGATCGTATAGGCGAAGCGCACATGATCTTCGGCACGATGCGTCCCGAAATCGACGCCTGGCGTGAATGCGACCCCCGTATTGGCCAGCGCCTCGCGGCAGAAGCGCTCGCTGTCGAGACCGAACGGCGAGCAATCGGCGTAGACGAAAAACCCGCCGGTCGGCAGCAGCGGAATCGCGAAGCCCAGCTCGCGCAAGGCCGGCACCAGGAAGTCGCGCCGCGCCTGGAATTCGCCGCGGCGTCCCTCGAGAATCGCCAATGTCGCCGGCTCGAAGCACGCGAGCGCGGCGCGCTGCGATAGAGTCGGCGGAGAAATATAGAGATTCTGCGCCAGCTTCTCCACGTCGCGTATGTGCCGCTCGGGCGCGACCAGCCAGCCGAGCCGCCAGCCGGTCATGTTGAAGTATTTGGAAAAGCTGCTGATCACGAAAATGTCATCGGCCAGCGCGAGCGCGGTCTGCGGCCGGCCGGCGTATGAAAGTCCCAGGTAGATCTCGTCGACGATCAGCGCGCCGCCGCACCCGGCGACCGTCGCGGCGATGCGCTGCATTTCGGCGGGCGCGACCGTCGTCCCGGTGGGGTTCGACGGGGTGGCGATCAATGCGCCCCGCGTGCGTGGCGTCCACGCTCCGGCAATGACAGCGGAATCGAGTTGATAGTTCGATTCCGGTCCGACCGGGAGTCCTACTGCTTCCCCTTCCAATGTACGTATGAAGTGGCGATTGCACGGATAGCCGGGATCGGACATCAGGATCTGTTCGTCGCGATCGACGAGCAAGGCCAGGGTCAGCAGCAGCGCCGCCGACGATCCGGCGGTGACGACGATGCGCTCGGGCGCGACCACCACGCCATAGTGCTCGTCGTAATGGCGCGCGATCGCGGCGCGCAGCTCGGACAGGCCTAGCGCCGACGTGTAGTAGATGCCGCCTCCCTCGAGCGCGGCCCTCGCCGCCGCGAGAACCGGTTCGGGCGTCGGGAAATCCGGCTCGCCGATTTCCATGTGGACGACATCGCGCCCCGCCGCTTCGAGCGCCCGCGCGGCGGTCTGCACTTCCATGACGTGGAAGGGCGCGATTTCCTGGACGCGAGTGGCGGTTCGGCGGCGGGCATCCATCGGACGGATGAGAGACGAAGGTGCGAAAAGGTGTATGTTAGCCGGATTCTCCGAATGGGAGCCTGTCATGCGCACGCTGACATCTGCCATCCTGTCCTTGCTCACCTGTGCTGCCTTGCCCGCCGCCGCTTCGGTGTTCAAATGCGCGGACGAAAAAGGCGAAGTCATCTATCAGGATGTGCCCTGCGGCGCCGGACGGGAGCTGCGCAATTTCGACACCGACCCGCCGGCGCTGACCGTCATCCCTGCGACACCTGCCGCTGCTGCCCCGGCCCCGGCGAAAAGTCGCGCCGAGCGTGCGGAAAAGCCCGGCCGCGACACCTCACGGCGAGACGCCGACGACCGCCGGGCGAGCGAGCGGAAATTCGTGCGCAGCGGCATGAGCGAGGCCGAAGTCCTGCAGCGTCTCGGCCGGCCCGACGTCACGACCGGCGGCAGCCAGAAAGCCGGCCGGCGCTGGGCCTATCTTCCCCGTCCCGGCGACCCCGACACGATGACGACCTTGACGCTGCAGGGCGGCAGCGTGACCGACGTCGATCGCAAGCTGGTGCGCTGACATCGCAGCACCCATCGCTTCTCGTCCGGCGGCGCTTTCCGTCACGCGCCGAGGCCGCGGTCAGTCCCGACACTAATCCCTGTCGACGCTATAACGGCCGGGGCCGAACGCCATCACCATCAGCATCCCGCCGATGATCGCGATGTTCTTGATGAAGTTGATCTGCTGTGACATCGCTTCCGCCGCCGGCGCCGACCAGAAATTGTGGAAGATCGGCGTGATGACGATCAGGAAGACGACGAACGCCAGCGCCGCCCATCGCGCGCGAAATCCGATCAGCAGCGCAAGCCCGCCGATGAACTCGACGATGATCGACCCGACCGCCAGGACCTGCGGCATCGGCAGGCCTGCGCTCGCAATGTAGCCTGCGGTGCCGTGAAAGTCGGTGATCTTGCCGAAGCCCGAATAGACGAAAATCGACGCCAGCAGCACCCGGCCCAGCAGCGCCAGTATCGCGGATCCGTGATCCATGTTTGCCTCCGCTTTCGAGTCCATCGGTTGTCCATGCGGCTGGGTATTCCGGCCGTACCTGGTGACTTCAGAGTTTGTAGGCCCGTTTGGCCAAACCGTACGCCAACTCGGGCGCGAGATCAAAGGCCTCGTCCTCGTCGATCCTGTGTTCGGCGACCAGCTGCGCGAGATAACGACAGTCGATGCGGCGCGCGACGTCGTGCCGCGCCGGGATCGACAGGAACGCGCGCGTATCGTCGTTGAAGCCGACGGTGTTGTAAAAGCCCGCGGTCTCGGTCGTTTGTTCGCGAAAGCGAAGCATGCCTTCGGGGCTGTCGTGGAACCACCACGAAGGGCCCAGCCGCAGCACCGGGTAGTGTCCGGCGAGCGGAGCCAACTCCCGCGCGTACGACGTTTCGTCCAGCGTAAAGAGTATCAAGGTCAGCTTGCGATCGTTGCCGAACCGATCGAGCAGCGGCTTCAGCGCGCGGACATAATCGGTCCGGGTCGGGATATCGGCGCCTTTGTCGCGGCCGAAGCGCGAGAACACAAAGGGGTTGTGATTGCGCAGCGATCCCGGATGGATCTGCATCACCAGGCCATCGTCGAGGCTCATCCCCGCCATTTCGGTAAGCATCTGCCCGCGAAACGCTTCGGCTTCGGCAGGCGTGGTGGCGCCATCGAGCGCCTTGCGGAACAGCCTTTCGCAGTCGCTGACCGACAGGTCCGAGGTCTGCGCGGACGGATGCCCGTGATCGGTCGACGTCGCCCCCATCGTCTTGAAGAACGCGCGGCGCTTGCGATGGGCCGCGAGATAGCCGCTCCAGCGGCCGGTGTCTTCGCCGGCAAGCTCGCCCAGACGTGCGACGTTGGCGGCGAAACCCTCGAACTCGGGATCGACGACGGGGTCGGGGCGATACGCGGTGACGACCCGTCCCTTCCATCCGCTGGCGCGAATCTTCGCATGGTGCGCCAGCGGATCGAGCGGCGACTCGGTCGTCGCGATCACCTCGATGTTGAATCGCTCGAACAGCGCGCGCGGCCGGAATTCGGGCTTGGCGAGGCTGGCGTTGATCGAGTCGAACAACCGGTCGGCGGACTCCGGCGACAGCCGCTCGCGTATGCCGAATACCTGATGGAACGCATGGTCCAGCCAGATCCGCGTCGGCGTGCCCCGAAACAGATGATAGTTGGCGGCGAAGGTCCGCCAGATGCGGCGCGCGTCGGATTCGACCGGGCCGCCGTCGCGCCGCGGGATCGCCAGATCCTCGAGTGCGACGCCCTGGCTGTAGAGCATGCGGAACACATAATGATCGGGGGTGATGAACAGCGCCGATGCATTGCTGAACGGTTCGTTGTCGGCAAACCATTGCGGGTCGGTGTGGCCGTGCGGGCTGACGATCGGCAGATCCTTGACGGTCGTGTAGATTGCGCGGGCGAGATCGCGCTGCCGCGGCTCGGGCGAGAACAGGCGATCGGGATGCAGCGTGAGAGGAATCATCGTCTTTGCCCGGGTAAGGATGCGTTCGTTCGCCGTGATCGTCAATCAGCCGCGGCGACGGCCGCGGCGACCGTTCGCTGCGCGCCGTCGGTGACCAGCGCATCGAGCCAGCGGACGAGCTTCGCGACCAGGCGCTCGTCGGCCGGCAGGTCGTCGCCGAACACGGCGCGAACACCCAGCAGCGCCCGCACCCATGCGGCCGGATCGCCGCGATAGTTCGCCGCGAGACGCTTGAATTCGCCCGCCAGCGGATCGGCGACAACGATCTCACGCGCGTGCTCGTCGACGCCGCCGACGTAACGCATCCAGCCGGCGATCGCCAGCGCGATAAGGTCGATCGGGCGGCCGGCCGCGAGATTGTCGCGCACCGTGCCCAAAAGCCGCTGCGGCAGCTTCTGCGAGCCGTCCATCGCGATTTGCTGCGTGCGATGCGGCAGCGCGGGGTTCTTGAAGCGCTGCACCAGCGCGTCCTGGTACGCGCGAAGGTCGACGCCTTGCGGCACCTTGAGGCTGGACGCGACTTCGCGCTCCATCATCCGGCGCATGTAGGCGACGAACACCGAATCCGCCACGACCTGGTAGATGAATTCGCGGCCGGAAAGAAAGCCGAGATACGCGAGCGCCGAATGACTGCCGTTGAGCAAACGAAGCTTCATCGCCTCAAAAGGCGCGACGTCGGCGACCAGCTCCGCGCCGACCTTGTCCCACGCCGGATGGCCATCGACGAAATGGTCCTCGATCGCCCATTGCTTGAACGGCTCGTGCATGACCGGCGCGGCATCGTGCAAGCCCAGCGCGAGGTCGTTGTCGGCGATGTCCGATTCGGTCGTCGCCGGCACGATGCGATCGACCATCGTCGACGGAAAGCTGGCCTGTTCGGCGATCCACCGCGCCAGCGCCGGGTCGCGCATTTCCGCAAAAGCGAGAACCAGCCCCCGCACCAGCGCGCCGTTGTGCGGCAGGTTGTCGCAGCACAGCACGGTGAAGGCGCGGCCGTGCGAGAGCCTGCGCGCATCCAGCGCTCCGGCGATCAGTCCGATCGCGCTCTTCGGCTTGTCCGGATGGGCGAGATCATGTTCGATATCCGGATGCGCGGGATTGAGCTTCCCGGTCGCCGGATCGTGGCAGTAGCCCTTTTCGGTGATCGTCAGCGAGACGATCCGGGTCTCCACTTCGATCAGCCGCGTGCGGATCGCGTCGCGCTGATCGCCGAGGAACAGGACTTCGCGCACGCTGCCGATGATGCGGCGCCGCGTGCCGGCCGGACTTTTTTCCACCGCCGTATACAGGCCATCCTGCGGCACCAGCCGGTCGCGCACGTCGGCTGACCGCAGGCTGACCCCGCAGATGCCCCAGTCAGCGCGCTCGATTGCCAGCGCGTCGTCGCTGAAAATCGCGGTTTGCGCGCGGTGGAACGCGCCTATGCCCAGGTGGACGATGCCGATCCCGATCCGACGCGGATCGTACTTGGGCGTGTCGACCGCCGCGGGCAGATTGTCCAGCGTGGAGAAATCGAGCCGACTCACGCTGCGGCCTCGCTAAAGACCTTCGAAAAAATCATGCGCTGCCGTGTCGGCCTTCTGCCTTAAGTCGCCGGCTGCGGATGCTCTTTCACCCGGGACACGAGTTGCGTCGGATTGACGAAGCGAAGCGCGATCAACAGCCAGGTCAGGGTCACTAGCATGTAGACCATCGCCATCGCGTCCACAGACTGCGGCGCGCGCACGCCGGCGGCGAAAACCGCGTAGTAGAGCGCGACGACCAGCGTCTGCGAATCCGATCCGGCGGTCAGGAACGTGAGCTCGAACAGTGCGATCGTGCGCACCAGGACCAGCAGCGATGCGGCGAGGATGCCGGGCGCCAGCAGCGGCACCAGCACATGCCAGAACATCCGCGCCGTGCTGGCGCCGAATACGCGCGCGGCCGACTCCAGGTTGGGATCGATCTGCTCGATGAACGGGGTCATGACCAGGATGACGAACGGCGCAGCGGGCACGAGGTTGGCGAGGATCACGCCGTAGATCGTGCCGGCGAGCTGGACTTTGTAGAGCACCGTCGCCATCGGGATGCCATAGGTGATCGGCGGCACCATCAGCGGCAGCAGGAAGAGCAGCAACAACAGGCGCTTGCCGGGGAAGTCGCGCCGCGCCAGCGTGTAGGCGGCGGGCACGCCGATCAGCAGCGCCAATAGCACGACGGCAAAGACGACCTCGACCGTCACCCACAATATGCTTCCGAGCTGGAACTCCCGCCATGCCTCGGTGTACCAGGTCGTTGTCCAGCCGTCGGGCAGCCAGGTTCCGAGCCAGCGCCGCGCAAACGAACTGGTCGCCACCGCCGCGATGATCAGGCCGATATTGACGACGAACAAGGTCATCGTGCCGAGCAGCAGCCCGCGCCAGGCGCGATCGAACCACGAGCCCGCGGTGTTCATCGGTTTCGCGGTGCCGCCCATCAGCCCTTGCCTCCGCTGACCGGGCCGCGGTACCACAGGTTGCGCAGTCCCAGGACCGCGGCGACGATGATCAGCTGGACGAAGCCCATGATCATCGCGATCGCCGAGGCCAGCGAATAGTCGTACTGCTCGAATGCCGCTTCATACGCGGCGATCGAAATGACCCGCGTCGGCCCCGCCGGCGATCCCAGCAGGACGGCGGACGGGAACACCGAGTACGCCTGCACGAAGGCGAGGCAGAAGCACATCGCGAGCCCCGGTGCGAGCAGCGGCAGGTAGATGTGGCGGAACTGTGCCTTCGGATCGGCGCCCAAGGTCGAGGCCGCGCGCGCCAGCACCGGGTCGATGCCGGTGATGTACGACAGGATCAACAGAAAGGCGAAAGGGAATCCCGAGATCACCAGCGAGATGAGCACGCCCCAGAAATTATGCGTAAGACGGATCGGACCCGTGTACAGATGGATCAGCTGCAGGAACTGCGACAGCCAGCCCTTCGGTCCGAAATAGATCAGCATGCCTTCGGCGATCAGCACCGTGCCCAGGGTGATCGGCACGACCAGGATCGTCGTCACCCAGCGCTGGTAGCGCGACTTGTTGCGCATCTTGTAAGCGATCGGTAGCGCCAAGCCGACGTTGATCAAGGTCGCCGGCAGCGCGAGCTTCAGCGTGGTCCAGATCGTCGGCCAGAGGTTGTCGGTGGTGAAGAAATGCGTGTAGTTGGCCAGCGCTCCGCCGTTCTTCGGATTGAACGACAGCAGCAGCCCATATATGAACGGATAGATGAACAGCAGCAGCATGAACGCCGCCGCCGGCATCACCAGCAGCAGCGCCCGGTCGAACGGCGCGCGTGCAACGGCTGGGGTCGCGGTTGTCATCGCCGGGCTTTGCGTCAATCGAGCGGATAGACGAGTGCGCGCCGGACCGGCACATGCACGCGAACGCTGTCGCCGCGCGCGGTCGTGACCGGCCCGCGCACGTGCAGCAGAGTGCCCGACGGCGTGACGACGTCGAGCAGCGAATCGCGCCCGCCGTACTCGACGTTCTCGACCTTGGCGACGACGATGTTGTCATCGCCGGTGTTGCCGCCGACGACGATATCGTCCGGACGGATCGCGACCGCGGCGCGGCGGCCGTTGAGCGGCTGCTTGCGCATGCCGGTCAGTGCGATGTCGGGACCGGTAAGCGCGATGCGGTCTCCATCCTCGCGCGCGACGTCGAGCTCGAGCACGTTGCGGTAGCCCATGAAGCGCGCGACGTGCAGGTTCGAAGGTTGCTCGTAGACCTCCTTCGGCGCGGCGATCTGCTGCACGACGCCGTCCTTCATCACCACAATGCGGTCGGCAAGCGACAAGGCCTCGTCCTGGTCGTGCGTGACGTAGATCGTCGCCCGGTCGAGCTCACGGTGGATGCGGCGTATTTCGGCGCGCGTCTCGATGCGCAGCTTCGCATCCAGGTTCGACAGCGGCTCGTCCATCAGGATCAGCGGGGGCTCGATGACGATCGCGCGGGCGATCGCGACGCGCTGCTGCTGGCCGCCGGAGAGCTGTCCGGGGAGCTTGTGCTCCTGGCCGATCAACTGCACCAGCTTCATCGCATGCGCGACCTTGGCGTCGGCATCCGCGCCGGTGATGCCGCGCATGCGCAAGCCGAAGCCGACGTTCTTCGCCACACTCATGTGCGGAAACAGCGCGTAATTCTGGAACACCATGCCGAAGCCGCGCTTTTCGGGAGGCAGGGTGTCGATACGCGTCTGGTCGAGCCAGATGCTGCCGCCGGAAAGGCTGAGCAGGCCGGCGATGCAATTGAGCGCGGTCGACTTGCCACAACCCGACGGCCCGAGGAGCGCGATGAACTCACCGCGCCTGATGGTCAGGGTCAGCTCGTCCAGCGCGTTGAACGCCTTGCCACCGGCGCCGGCGAAGCGACGCGTGACGTGATCGAGCCTCAACTCGGAAAAATCGTGTTTCATCGCTCACCCATCGTGGCTGCGACGCGTGGCCTTGCGCGGTCGCCTTGCGTTCATTTCGTCTTTTTGGCGCCGACCTCGCTGTCCCAGCGCCGGAACGCTTCGACAACGGCCTTGGCTTCCAGGGTCGGCACGTGCGGATACTGGGCGAGCCAGCCTTCGTATTCGGGACGGCCGAACTCGCGGATCGCGTCCTGGCTTTCCTTCGGTGCCATCGACAACGGAACGTTCTTCACCGACGGCCCGGGGTAGAAGTAGCCCTTGTCGTAGGTCAGCGCCTGAGCCTCGGGCTTCAACATGTACGCCATCAGGTCCAGCACGACCGCGAGCTTTTCCGGCGGGACACCCTTGGGCACCGCCATGTAGTGCGCGTCGTTGACCCAGGTCATGTTCTTGAACGGCGTGACCTTGTAGTTCTTCGGGACGATGCCGAGGATGCGCGGGTTCAGATCCCATCCCGTCATCGTGACCGTCATGTCGCGCGATCCTTCGCCCAGCTCCTTCATGATCGCCCCGGTGCCGGTCGTGTAGTACTCGATGCAGGAGTCGAGCTCCTTCAAAAACGCCCAGGTCTTGTCCCATCCCTTGACCGGGTCGCGCGGATCCTTGTCGCCTAGCAGGTATGGCAGCCCCATCAGGAAGGTGAATCCGGGCCCCGAGTTCGCCGGCCGCGCGTAGCCGAAGCGGTTCGGGTTCGCCTTGCACCAGGCCAGCAATTCGGCCGGCGTCGTCGGCACCTGCTTGACCTTGTCCGGGTTGTATTCGAGCAGCGGCCCCGCGGGCATGAACGTCACGACCAGCGCCTGGCCCTGCGCGAGGTCCTGCATCTTGCGCGCGGCCGGCAGATAGTTGTCGAGCACCGCGGGGAAGCTCGCCGCGTGGTCGGGCAGCATTTTGACCCAGAGCCCCTGGTCGACGCCCGCCGACAGCGCGACGACGCCGGTCAACACGAGGTCGATGTCGCTGCGTCCGGCCGCCTGCATCGCCTGCAGCTTGGCCGGAAGCTCGGGCGCTGGCGCCTTGGTGAAATTGACCTTGGCGACCAGGTTCGGATGACTGGCCTGATACGCCTCGATCGCGCCTTGCGTCAGCGCGAGATCGCCGGCGACGTCGACGACGTTGATCGTGACCGGGCTCTTCGGAAGCTGCGGCGCCTGCGCCGATGCCATCGTCGGCGCTCCGGCCAATAGCACGGCGGCGACGCACAGCCGGATCCGTTGCCTTAGGAAGCTGCCGTTTGTGCGAAGCGCGACGGTCGCTGCTTGTCCTGCCCGATCGATTGTCAAATGCTTCCCCTTGTCTCGCTTCGGATCGTCCGCGACGACGTCGTCAGACGGCTTGTGATCCAGTCGCGACCCGTCTAAAGCGACGGGCCGCTGATCGGATCGATACCTTACTTGGTCTTCTGCGCGCCTACCTGCTGATCCCAGATGCGGAACGCTTCGACCTGCGCCTGCGGCGGCAACGACTGCGTGTGCGGAAACTGCGCGAGCCAGCCTTCGTACTCGGGACGGCCGTATTCCTTGATCAGATCCTGGCTCTCCTTCGGCGCCATCGACAGCGGCACGTTCTTCACCGCAGGACCCGGGTAGAAATAGCCCTTGTCATACGTGATGGCCTGCGCCTCCGGCGTCAGCAAAAATGCCATCAGATCGAGCACGACCGCGACCTTGTCCGGCGCCACACCCTTCGGGATCACCATGTAGTGGGCGTCGTTGACCCAGGTCATGCCTTTGAACGGCACCACCTTGTAGGACTTCGGCACGATCCCGAGGATGCGCGGGTTCAAGTCCCAGCCGGTCATCGTCAGCGTGATGTCGCGCGACCCCTCCCCAAGTTCCTTCATCACGGCGCCGGTGCCGGTCGGATAGTATTCGATGCATGAATTCAGATCCTTCAGGTACGCCCAGGTCTTGTCCCACCCCTTGACCGGGTCCTTCGGATTGCTGTCGCCGAGGATGTACGGCAGTCCCATGATGAACGTGCGTCCGGGTCCCGAGTTCGCCGGGCGCGCATAGATCAGCCGGTTCGGATTGGCTTTGCACCAAGCCAGCAATTCGGCCGGTGTCGTCGGCGGTTGCTTGACCTTGTCCGGGTTGTACTCGACCAGCGGACCCGCCGGCATGAACACGACCGTGATCCCGTAATCCTGCGCGAGCTCCTGCATTTTTGCCGCCGCCGGTTGATAGTTCTTAACCAGATCCCGGAATTTGGCCGAGTAGGTCGGAAGCAGCTTGGTCAAGACGCCCTGCTCGATGCCGGCGGCCAGGAAGTCGGTCCCGGTCATCACCATGTCGATGTCGCTGCGGCCGGCGTCCTGCATTGCCTTCAGCTTGCCCGGAAGCTCGGGCGCGGGAGCCTTGGTGAAATTGATCTTGCTGACCAGCTGCGGGTGGTTGTGTTGATAAAGCTCGATCGCGCTTTGCGTCAGCGCGAGATTTCCCGCGACGTCGACGATATTGATCGTCACCGGGCTCTTGGGCAGGTCCGGTACCTGTGCGCCTGCCGGCAGGCCGATGGCGACCGCGGCAGCGGCGCAAAGCCCGATAATGGCGACTTGCAGCGCGCTGCGACGTGCCGGCTTGAAGCGGGAAAGACGGTTATTCATGTGACTCCTCCGTTGCGTTGATGACGACTTGAGCCAGGGCTGGCGTACTGCGTTTGCGAGATCCTGCAACTGCTGCCTCTGAAAAGTTCATGGGCGCGGCCTCGGTTGCCGGGGCTTGGCTGCGGCTCGCGGCCGTGCCACCTTGCGCGGCGTCGTGACGCGCCTGCTGCCGTCGACGCCGCGCTGGAATTCGCGCGCGACGCGCGCCAGGTGACGATGCATCGCCGCGCGCGCGCCTTCGGCGTCGCGGGACGCGATCGCGCCGACGATCGCATCATGGTCCTCGATGGTTTTGAGCGCCAGTTCGGGGGTGTGAAAATGCTGCTGCATCCGCCCCCAGAGCTCGGCGCGCTGGTCCCACAGCCCGGCGACGACGAGCTCCAGCGACCCATTGCGGGTCGCCTTCGCAATCAGCAGATGAAACTCGCGGTCGATCGCTTCGCGCAGCGCGAAATCCCTGATGCCGGATTCCATCGCCCGCACGCTTTGGCGCAATGCCTCGAGATCCGATGGCTGGCTGCTGACGGCAGCCAGCGCCGCAATTTCTCCTTCGACCAGCTTGCGCGCGTCGAGCAGCTCAAACGGTCCGGGGCCCTCGTCGGCCGCCGCCGACTGGCGCGGCACGGCGCTCGCCGCGACGAAAATGCCGGTGCCGACCCGCACCTCGACCAAACCGCTGATCTCCAGCGAGATAATCGCCTCGCGCACCGATGCGCGGCTGACGCCGAGCGATGCGGCGAGCTCGCGCTCGGCAGGCAGCCGCGATCCCGGCAGAAACTCGCCGCTCGCGATCAGCTGAGCGATCTGCTCGGCGATCTGTCGGTATAGACGACGGGGCTCGACGGCCTGCAACGGCAAAGCTGCTCCTCCAGTCAACTGCAAGCCGGGGCGAATCTTTCGTTCGCCTTCGGTGGCCGCCGGAGGAATCCGGCTGCCTGTCGGCGGCCATCACCCGGGGATGACGCGACGCTATCCTCGCGCAAGTCGCGAATGACTTCGCGGCAGGACGCTCGACGGCATCTTAGTCCGCGGCTATACTTGTGGTCAAGTGGTCGAACCACCAGACCACAAGCCACGCGGCGCGCCAGCGCTGGCCCGATCCTAAGGGCAACGCAGCTCGAAGCGCAAATGGCGAACGCTTGCCGCGCTGGCGGCCCACTTTCGACTTTTCGCCGATCGCCTCCGATGAAGATCACCGACTGCCGCGTCATCGTCTGCTCGCCAGGCCGCAATTTCGTCACGCTCAAAATAGAAACCGACGAGGGCGTACATGGTGTCGGCGATGCAACCTTGAACGGCCGCGAGCTGGCGGTCGCGTCGTACTTGACCGACCATGTGATCCCGACGCTGCTCGGCCGTGACCCGGCGCAAATCGAGGACATCTGGCAATACCTGTACCGCGGCGCGTACTGGCGCCGCGGGCCCGTGACGATGAGCGCGATCGCCGCCGTCGACACGGCGCTCTGGGACATCAAGGGCAAGGTCGCCGGGCTGCCGATCTATCAGCTGCTGGGCGGCAGCAGCCGCGATGGCGTCATGGTCTACGGGCACGCCAATGGCAGGGATGTCGCCGAGACGCTCGACGAAGTAGCGCGGTACATCGACCTCGGGTACAAGGCGATCCGCGCGCAGTCCGGCGTGCCGGGACTGGCCTCCACCTACGGCGTGTCGAAAGACCGTATGTACTACGAGCCAGCCGATGCGGCGCTGCCGTCGGAGAACGTCTGGTCGACCGCGAGGTATCTGGACCATGCGCCGCGGTTGTTCGAGGCCGTCCGCGCGCGCTTCGGCTTCGAACACCATATCCTGCACGACGTCCATCATCGTTTGACGCCGATCGAGGCGGCACGCCTGGGCAAATCGCTCGAGCCTTACCGCCTGTTCTGGATGGAGGATCCGACGCCGGCGGAAAACCAGGAGGGCTTCCGCTTGATCCGGCAGCACACGGTGACGCCGATCGCCGTCGGTGAGATCTTCAATACGATCTACGACTGCCAGACGCTGATCACCGAGCAGCTGATCGATTTCATCCGGACCACGGTCGTGCATGCCGGCGGCATCACCCACCTGCGCCGCATCGCGCAGCTGGCCGAGCTCTATCATGTTCGCACCGGCTCGCACGGTGCGACCGACCTGTCGCCGGTATGCATGGGCGCAGCGCTGAACTTCGACCTCTGGGTGCACAACTTCGGCATTCAGGAATACATGCGGCATACGCCGGAGACCGATGCGGTGTTCCCGCACGGCTATTCGTTCCGTGACGGATACCTGCATCCTGGCGACGCGCCCGGGCACGGCGTCGACATCGACGAGAAGCTCGCCGCGAGCTATCCGTACAAGCCGAGCTCGCTCCCGGTCAACCGGCTGGAAGACGGCTCGATGTGGAACTGGTGAGTTCGGCCGAACCGGCTACGCTGCCTTGAAATGGCCTGATCTGCCGCCCGACTTTTCGACCAGATATATGCCTTCGATCCGCATGCCGCGGTCGACCGCTTTGCACATGTCGTAGACGGTCAAGAGCCCGACGCTGGCTGCCGTCAGTGCTTCCATCTCGACTCCGGTGCGATCGAGCGTTTCCGCCGTCACCTCGATCGCAACCGCGTCCGCATCGAGCCTGAATTCGACCGCGACGTGCGTCAGCGGCAACGGGTGCGCGAGCGGTATCAGCTCGGCGGTGCGCTTGGCGGCCTGTATCGCGGCGATCCGCGCGACGCCGAGAACGTCGCCTTTGCTGGCCTTGCCTTCGCGAATGAGCGCCAGCGTTTCAGGCCGCATCAGAATCCGGCCGGCGGCGCGGGCGACACGCCTGCTTACGTCCTTGCCGCCGACATCAACCATTTGTGCCTGACCCGCGGCGTCAAAATGGGTAAACTGCGCTCTGGTCTCCGCCATCGGCCTGCTCCTGAAACTTTGCGCGATCCGTGGCAATCATAGCACCATGACCAAGCTCGTCTTTTCCGCTCGACAGCGCGGCGCCGCACTGCTGATGGCTGCGATGCTGACGGTATCGCCGATCGCAGCGGCCCAGCAGAATCTGCCAGAGCTGGGTGATCCGTCGTTGGTGGCGATGTCCGCCCCGCAGGAGCGCAAGCTCGGCGAGAACGTGATGCGCAATGTCCGCAGTTCAGGCGCGTACCTGAACGATCCCGAAGTCAATGGTTACCTTAACGAGTTGGGCAATCGCCTTGTCGGCGCGATTCCCGGCGCGCCGTTCGACTTCGAGTTCTTTGGCATCGCCGATCCGGCGATCAATGCGTTCGCGCTGCCGGGCGGCTTCATCGCCGTTCATACCGGGCTCATCCTGCTGGCGCAGTCCGAATCCGAGCTGGCGTCGGTACTCGGCCACGAAATCACGCACGTCACGCAACACCATATCGCGCGCAGCATCGGCAACCAGCGCGATACGATGCTGCTCACGATTGCCGCGCTCGCCGCCGCGGTATTGGCCTCGCAGTCCCGTTCCTCGTCCAGCGGCGACCTGACCCAGGCCGCGATCGCCGGCGCGCAAGGCCTGGCGATCCAGAGCCAGATCAATTTCACCCGCCAGAACGAGGAGGAAGCCGACCGCCTGGGGTTCGAGCGGACTTATGCAGCTGGCTTCGATCCGAGCGCGATGGCGACCTTTTTCGGAAGGCTGCAACGGGCTGCAACCTGGTTCGAGGGCGACTCGCCCTCATACCTGCGCGATCACCCCGAGACGTACCAGCGCATCGCTGAAGCGCAGGCGCGCTCGTTCACCAAGCCGTTCCGCCAGGTCCCCGATTCGCTTGACTTCCACATGGTGCGCGCCCTGCTGAAAAGCTACGAGGGCACGCCGCGTGATGCGGTCTTCTTCTTCGACGACGCGCTCGCCGAGAAAAAATACAACAACGAGATCGCGGCGCACTACGGACTGGTCGCCTCCCTGCTGCGCGCGCAGAACTTCAAGCGAGCGCAGACCGAGCTCGCAACCCTCGAGAAGCTCTCGCCGCCGCACCCGATGATCGACGCGATGGCGGGCCAGGTGCTGATGCAGTCAGGACAGCTGGTCCCGGCGATCAGCCGGTACGAAACCGCGCTTGCCCGCTACCCGGAGAAAAAGCAGCTGATCTACGACTATCCGGAGGCGCTTCTGAAGAACGATCAGGCGGCCAAGGCCGCCACGTTCGTGTCTCGGCAGCTGGACCGTTACCCGTCCGACGGACAGCTGCACCAGATCGCCGCCCGCATCTACGCGGCGCTCGGCAAGCCAATGCTCGAGCATCAGCATCAAGCCGAGTACTACGCTTGGCTGGGCAATCTGCAGGGCGCGATTATCCAGTTCGAGCTGGCGACCAAGGCGCGCGATGCCGACTTCTTTCAGTCGTCGGTCGTCGAAACCCGCCTGCGCGAGTTGCGCAACGAGCTGGAGGAGCAGAAAAAGGCGGCGGCGAAGTCGAAGCCGGGGCTGGCCCGGCTCGGCTCCGCTGCCTGCGGACCGGTTATGCCTTGCCGGTCGCCGGAATAAAGCGCTGCGCGACGCCGTTGTTGCACCAGCGCTGACCAGTGGGCGGCGGGCCGTCGTCGAATACGTGACCCTGGTGTCCGCCGCAGCGCACGCAGTGGTACTCGGTCCGCGGGACGATCAGCAGGTAATCCTGCCGGGTCGCCAGATGTCCCGGGATGCTGGTGAAAAAGCTCGGCCAGCCCGTGCCGCTGTCGAACTTCATTTCCGACGTGAAATGCGGGAGCGCGCACCCGGCGCAGACAAAAAGGCCGCGCCGCTTTTCATCGTTCAGCGGGCTGGTGAAAGGGCGCTCGGTGCCTTCCTTGCGCAGCACGTAGAACTGCTGCTCGGGTAGCGAGCCTTTCCATTCGGCTTCGCTCTTGTTGAGCGGCGCCGTCGATTCCGCGACGTCGGCGCCCTTGGCCACGAACTGCCGCCAATCCTGCTGCATCTGCGCAATCGAGCGGCGCCCGGCCGTTCCGTCGGTGCCGGCGGCCATTGCCTTGCCGAAGCCGGCCGCGGCCAGCGGCCATGCGGCGAGCGATGCCAATAAGTGCCTTCGTTTCATCGTGAGATCTCCATGCTGTCGCGCGTTTGGACGGCTTTTCCGCACCAAAGGTTTCCGCGCACGTTGGTCGACGCTGGCGGCATCCAGCTTACAGCGCAATCGACCGGCGCAGCGGGACAGGGTCGGATATGCATTAAAATGTCCCTGTTTCGCCGCAGATGCCGACTTGCGGCGCCCAACCCACCGCGACACCCGCCCGCCAATCGCCATGCCGCCCGGATTCTACCGACCCCACGTCGGCAACTCCAGCGCGTGCACCGGTAGTAGCGACCCGGCGCCGAGCGCGGGGCGCGCGAGGTAAGGCTCGGATGGCGCTCGTCGACGACGTCACCGGACTGCGCCGCATCCTGCTGCAATCGCGTACCATCGCCGTGATCGGCCTGTCCGTCAACTGGTACCGCCCGAGTTTTTTTGCGGCCAAATACATGCAGGATCACGGGTACCGCATCGTTCCGGTCAATCCGACCTGCGCCGAAGTGCTCGGCCAGAAATGCTATCCGACGCTGCGTGAGATTCCATACAAGGTCGACATCGTCGACTGCTTTCGTAAACCCGGAGAGATTCCGCCGATCGCCCGCGACGCGGTCGCTATCGGCGCCAAGGTGCTGTGGATGCAGCTTGGCATCCGCAACGACCAGGCGGCAAAAATCGCACTCGACGCCGGGCTCGATGTGGTGATGAACCGCTGCGTGAAAATCGAGCACGCCCGCATTCTCGGCGGACTCAATTGGGCCGGCGTCAACACCGGCATCGTCTCGGCCAGGCGGCCGGGATGAGAAGCCGCGGCGACCCGGTATGACCACGATGTGCGGCGCGCGCTTTGCGCATCGCCTCGCGAGCGCCATGCCTTGACCGGTTCCGATGGCTGATCACGAATTCGGCTTTGAAACGCTTTGCCTGCATGCCGGACATATTCCGGATGCCGCGACCGGCGCGCGGGCGTTGCCGATCTACCAGACGACGTCCTTCGTCTTCGACAGCGCCGATCACGCAGCGAGCCTGTTCAACCTGCAGACATTCGGCAACGTCTATTCGCGCATCTCGAATCCGACAGTCGCCGCGCTGGAGGAGCGGGTCGCCGCACTCGAAGGCGGCCGCGCCGGCCTGGCCGCGGCGACCGGCATGGCCGCTCAGATGCTCGCCCTGCTGACGCTGGCGCAGAACGGCGACCACATCGTCGCCGCGCGCACGCTCTACGGCGGCACCTATTCGCAGTTCGCGGTGACGTTTGCGCAATTCGGCATCGACACGACTTTCGTCGACGCCGACGACCCGGAGGCGTTCCGTCAAGCGATCCGGCCGAACACCAAATGCATCTATGCCGAGACGATCGGCAATCCGCAGCTCAATGTCCTCGACATCGCGGCGGTCGCCGGCATTGCGCACGAGGCGCAAGTCCCGCTGGTGATCGACAACACGCTTGCCTCGCCGTGGCTGTGCCGGCCGATCGAGCACGGCGCCGACATCGTCATTCACTCGGTCACCAAGTATCTGGGCGGCCATGGCACGACAATGGGAGGCATTCTGGTCGAATCCGGCAAGTTCGACTGGGGCAATGGCAAGTTCCCGCAAATGACCACGCCGTCGCGGGGCTATCACGGCGTGATCTTTCACGAGACTTTCGGCGATTTCGGATTCACGATGAAGGCGCGGATGGAAACGATGCGCACGCTCGGTCCGACGCTGTCGCCGTTCAGCGCGTTCCTGCTGCTGCAGGGAATCGAGACGCTGCATCTGCGCATGCCGCGTCATTGCGAGTCGGCTCTGGCGGTCGCGCGTCACCTGTCGCAGCACCCGGCGGTCGCATGGGTCAACTATCCGGGCCTGCCGCAGAGCGCGACCCACGAGCTCGCGCAGCGCTATCTGCCGCGCGGCGCCGGGGGCATCCTCACGTTCGGTCTGAAAGCGAGCGCCCGCGGCGGCGCGGCTGCAGGCGAACGATTCATCGAGGCCGCCAGGATGATGTCGCACCTGGCCAATGTCGGCGACGCCAAGACGCTGGTCATCCATCCGGCGTCGACGACGCATCGGCAGCTCGACGACGCCGAGCAGCGCGCCGCCGGCGTTCTGCCCGAGATGATCCGCCTGTCGATCGGCCTGGAAACGCTCGATGATATTCTCTGGGACATCGACCAAGCTTTGGCCCAGGCGCAAGGCTGACGGGCGTCATTGCGATCATCAGCGAGGAAGATCGCGTCGAATGAAGACAGCGAATTACCCTGCCTTGCCCTGGCCATGGGTCGGACTGCTGCTTTGCTGCGCGCTGCTCGGACAGGAGTATGTTCGACAGGCGGCAGGACCTGAGGCGCCGTTGACCGTGTACAACATCGCGATCATCGCGGTCGGCGTGACCTCGCTTGCGCTGCTGGTGTTGCCGCCGCGCCGGCTCGCCTACATGCTCGGCTTTGCCGTCTGCGCGGGACTGATGGCCTACGCGCTCTATTTGCAGTACGGCGTCGGCCTCGAGCCGTGCCCGCTGTGCATTTTCCAGCGCATCTGCGTGATCGGCATGGGCGTGGTATTCCTCATCGCTGCGTTCCACAATCCCGGTCGCGCCGGCGCGACCGGCTACGCGCTGCTGCAGTTGATCATCGGGGGCGCGGGCGCGGGCTTCGCCGCGCGACAGGTCTGGCTGCAGTCGCTGCCCAAGGATCAGGTTCCCGCGTGCGGGATGGGACTCGACTACATGCTCGACACGCTGCCCTTCACCGACGTGCTGCGCAAGGTCCTGGAAGGCAGCGGAGAATGCGCCGAAAAGAGCTGGGAGTTCCTGCACCTCTCGATCGCCGGCTGGACGCTTGTATTCTTCATCGCGATGACCGCGGCCAGTTTCGCGCTGATCCGGCGCGAACGCTAGCCGCGCACTTCTTCAAGGCGCGTTTCGCATCGCACCGAACCATCCATTGCTGACGCAAGCGGTCAGATTGCTGTTTTGCGCAAAGCGTCCGGTGATCCCTGAAATGTTGATCTGCAGCTCGAATATGTTGAAGGTGCCGGCGTCGCCGTTATTGCAGCTGTAGGTACCGGAGATAGAACCCATCTGTCCGGCTTGCGATAGCGCCCCGGAGTAATTGCACATGGCGCCCAGCGCGTCCGACGTATCGATGCTCATCGAGGTATTGACCTGGCTTATGAAAAAGCCGGCGCTGAGCTCGGTGGTCGTGTTGTTGGTCGGGTTCGAGCAGCTGGTCGCCGCGCGGTGGATCGCGCCCTGGAAGTTGCCGGAAAAGTCGTCGAAGACCAGCGTCTGCCGCGTCAGCAGCTTGGCCACCGACACCCCGTCGACGGTGTAAGTCAGCGTCCCGGTCGAGGTCGATGTTGCCACCCAGGTCATCGTGCCGACGACCCGGCTGGTGACCTGCGCCGGATTGAACGGGACATTGCCGAACCAGGGTCCGGACGTCTCGTAATTGGCGCCCGACCATGTAAAAGAAGCACCGGTCGGGTAAAGCGTGCCGCCGTACCAGATCGGGGTGTGCGAGGGGTCGTACACGAACATTGTCGCGAAGATCAGGTTGCCGCGGTGCACGAACTGGATGCCCCAGCCGGATTCCGACGGGTTCCACCACAGGTCGGATTGATCGGTCGAGTACGACGTCGCCGATGCCGGCGCAAAATTCGCCGACGCGGCCACCAGCAGTATCGCGAGGAACGAGCGCACGACTTTCATGACGAGCTCCAGAGTTTAGGGATGGTCTTGTAATTCGTTCAATTTCGCCCCGGTCATCCAGCGAAAATGCAAGGATTGTTCCAACAAGAACGAAAACGACGAATCGGGGCCCGTTACCCGCGACACCGCGGCTCAAGACGGCATGCCGCGTTGGCAGGCCTGGAACATACATTGCCGGGCGAGCCCGGGTCCGTGCGCTAGCGTACGCACGAGGCCGCTCCGCGACCCCGCGACCGATCGCGCGAAGCCGTTGGGAAGCCGCCGACTCTCGGCTATGATCGCCGCTGGCGTCGAAAGGCCTCATTGATGCATCTGGCAGCTTCGTCCGGTAAAAAACGATCCGTCCTTTGGACCGTGCTGATCAGCGTGCTCGCGACGCTGCTGGTCGTCTTTTTCGCACAGAACCTGACGACAGGCGAAAAAAGGGTCAAGGAAAAGCTCGAGCATCGTTACGGGATCCACGACGCGCAATTCCAGCGCACCATGGGGGTGATGCTGGGTCCGGTCATCCTTCCAGGCAATCGCTTTGCGACGCTGTTGAACGGCGACGAGATCTTTCCGTCGATGCTGCAAGCGATCAAAGGCGCGCAAAAGACGATCACTTTCGAGACTTATATCTACTGGTCGGGAGACATCGGCAAGGCGTTCGCAGACGCGCTGTCGCAGCGAGCGCGCGCCGGCGTCAAGGTCCATGTGCTGCTCGACTGGCTCGGCAGCAGCAAGATGGACCAGGCTTTCCTGGCGGAGATGCGCGATGCCGGCGTGCAGATCCGGCGTTATCACGAACCGCGGTGGTACAACCTCGACAAGCTGAACAACCGGACCCACCGCAAAGAGCTGATCGTCGACGGGCGGATCGGCTTCACCGGAGGCGTCGGCATCGCTCCGGAATGGACCGGACACGCGCAAGACCCGCAGCACTGGCGCGACAGCCACTTCCGCGCCGAAGGGCCGGTGGTCGCGCAGATGCAGGCAGTGTTCGGCGACAACTGGGCCAAGGCCACCGGTGAAGTGCTGGACGGTGTCGATTATTTCCCGACGCTGGCCGCAGTCGGCGATGGCGCCGGCCAGATGTTCGCAAGCTCTCCTTCGGGCGGCAGCGAAAGCATGCAACTGATGTATCTGCTGATGATCACTGCGGCCGAACACTCGATCGATTTGTCGAGCTCGTATTTCGTGCCGGACGAGCTTTCCCGGGATACGCTGGTGGCGGCGCTGCGCCGTGGCGTTCGCGTGCGTATCATCACCCCGGGCTCGCACATCGATTCCGAAACGGTGCGCCGCGCCTCGCGCGCGCTGTGGGGCGACCTGCTCGAAGCAGGCGCCGAAATCTACGAGTACCAGCCGACGATGTTCCATTGCAAGGTCCTGGTCGCCGACGGTCTGGTCGCATCGGTCGGGTCGACGAATTTCGATGAGCGTTCGTTCCGCCTGAACGACGAGGCGAGCCTCAACGTCTACGACGCCGCGTTTGCGGCGCATCAGGTCGAAGTCTTCGAGCGCGATCTGAAATCATCGCGCCGCATCAGCGTCGCTGAATGGCGCGATCGGCCGCTGGTCGAGAAGGTCTGGGAGCACGCGGCGGCGCTGCTCGGGCCGCAAATCTAGAAACCGATTCGCTGTCGACCCGGTGGCGGCCTTCGCATCGCGCGGGTCGAATCGACTTAACCCGAGAGCCCGATGAAATATCGAATCCTGCCCGGCACTGCGCTGCGCGTCTCCGAAGTCTGTCTCGGCTCGATGACCTGGGGCGAGCAGAACAGCGAAGCCGAGGCCCACGAGCAACTCGACTACGCGGTGGCGCGCGGCGTCAATTTCATCGACACCGCGGAGATGTACCCGGCCCCGCCGATCGCCGCCACTCAGGGTCGCACCGAGACTTATATCGGCAACTGGCTGGCGCGTCGGCCGCGGAATGGCCTGGTCATCGCCAGCAAGGTCGCCGGACCGGGCCGCCGGGACTGGATTCGCCAGGGGCGCACCAATCTGACCCGCGAGATCATCGCCGAAGCGGTCGAGACGAGCCTCGCGCGCCTCCAGATCGACTGCATCGACCTCTACCAGATCCATTGGCCGCAGCGAAACGTGCCGATGTTCGGTGCGACGGTCTTCGATCCTGCCAAGGAAAGCGACGGTCCGGCGATTCGCGAACAGGTCGAAGGCATGGCAGCGCTGATCGCCGCAGGAAAAATCCGCCATTACGGCTTGTCGAACGAAACGGCGTGGGGCGTATGCGAATTCCACCGCGTCGCTCGCGAGCTCGGCGTCCCGGGCCCGGTGACGATCCAGAACAGCTACAGCCTGGTCTCGCGCAACGTCGACAACGATCTTGCCGAGGTGCTGTTTCGTAGCCAGATGTCGCTGCTCGCCTACAGCCCGCTGGCCGGCGGGATGCTTTCGGGAAAGTATCTGGGTGGCGCGAAGCCGGCGGGCGCACGCTTCGCGCTGTTCGACAATTTCAGCCTGCGCTTTCGGAAACCCCTGGTCGCCGAAGCCGTTGCCGCGTATGCCGAGCTCGCCGCACGACGCGGCATTTCGCTGGTCCAGCTCGCGCTCGGATACCCGAGGAGCCGCTGGTATCTGGGCGCGACCATCGTCGGAGCGACGACGATCGCCCAGCTGGCCGAGGACATCAACGGCGCGCAGTTCGAGCTCGACCCCGAGACGCTGGCCGAGATCGCCGCGATCCAGGCCCGCTATCCCAATCCCGCACCGTGACGATTTCTGCAATAATCATCGTTCGCCCGTGCCGCCGATTCGGGAGGGCGAGATGACCAAGCTTCTGCTAGCGATCGTCGCCGCGATACTCGGCTGCGCGTCGGGCCGGGCCGATGCTGCGCCTGCTCCGGTGCTCGTCGTTCCACTGGCCGGCGCCATCGGTCCCGCCAGCGCGGACTTTGTCGGGCGCAGCTTGAGCCGCGCCGCGGACGAAAACGCACAGCTTCTTGTGCTGGAAATCGATACCCCGGGCGGACTCGACCGGTCGATGCGGCAGATCATCCAGGACATCCTGGCTTCGCCCGTTCCCGTAGCCGCTTTTGTCGCGCCCAGCGGCGCCCGCGCCGCGAGCGCCGGAACGTACATTCTGTACGCCAGCCACGTCGCTGCGATGGCGCCCGGCACCAATCTCGGCGCGGCGACGCCGGTCAGCATCGGCATGCCCTCCTCCCCCTCACCTGCGCCAACGCCCGCGTCCAAGCCCTCCGACGCGGGCAAGGACAAGACCGACGGCAACCACGCCGGCGATGAGGGCACGATGACCAAAAAAGCGGTCCACGATGCGGCGGCGTATATCCGCTCGCTCGCGCAGCTGCGTGGTCGTAATGTCGAATGGGCCGAGCGCGCGGTGCGCGAATCGGTCAGCCTGTCGGCCGACGAAGCACTGGCCCAGCATGTGATCGATCTGACCGCGCGCGACGTCCCGGATCTCTTGACCAAGCTCAACGGGCGAAAGATCGTCACGGCCGGCGGCGAGCGCATCCTGGCGACATCGGGTGCGGCGACGACGATGGTGGCCCCCGATTGGCGCACGCGATTCCTGGCGATCATCACCGATCCGAGTGTGGCGCTGATGCTGTTGATGGCGGGGATCTACGGCCTGTTCTTCGAATTCTGGAATCCCGGGCTGGCGCTGCCGGGCGTGCTCGGCGCGATCTGCCTGCTGCTCGGGCTGTTCGCGCTGCAGATGCTGCCGGTCAACTATGCCGGTCTCGCGCTGGTGCTGCTCGGCATCGCGTTCATTGTCGCCGAGACGTTCCTGCCCGCCTACGGCTCGCTCGGTGTCGGGGGGATCGTGGCATTCGCCATAGGTGCAGTCATGCTGATCGACACCGATGTACCCGGTTTCGGCGTGCCGTACTGGCTGATCGCGACGCTGGCCGCCGTCACCGCGCTGTTCGTCTTCTTCGTCGCCGGCGCCGCACTCAAGGCGCGGCGACGCCCGATCGTGACCGGTCACGAGCAGCTGATCGGCAGCATCGGCGTCGCGCTGGACGATCTGGAGACCGAGGGCTGGGCACGCATCCACAGCGAGCAGTGGCGGGTCAAAAGCCCGGTGCCGATCAAGCGTGGCCAGCGCGTGCGCGTGACGGCGCGCAGCGATCTGTTATTGTCGGTATTGCCCGTCACGGAAGCCGAACAAGGAGCGTGAGCATGGCCATCGGAGTGGGATTCGGCACGATCGTCATCATCGTCATTCTGGTGGTGATGATGTCGTTCCGCGTGCTGCGCGAATACCAGCGCGCGGTCGTATTCATGCTCGGCCGATTCTGGAAGGTCAAGGGGCCCGGCTTCTTCCTGCTGATTCCCGTCATCCAGCAGATGGTCCGGATCGACCTGCGCACGGTGGTGATGGACGTGCCGCCGCAGGATGTGATCACCCGCGACAATGTCTCGGTCAAGGTCAACGCGGTTGTGTACTTTCGCATCCTAGATCCGGCCAAGGCGGTGATCCAGGTCGAGAACTATTACCAGGCGACCAGCCAGCTGGCGCAGACGACCTTGCGCGCGGTGCTCGGCAAGCACGAACTCGATGAGCTCTTGTCCGCACGCGAAAAGCTCAACCTCGACATCCAGCAGGTGCTCGACAACCAGACCGAGGCCTGGGGCATCAAGGTATCAACGGTCGAAATGAAAGACGTCGACCTGAACGAGACGATGATACGTGCGATCGCGCGTCAGGCCGAGGCCGAGCGCGAGCGGCGCGCCAAGATCATCCACGCCGAAGGCGAATTGCAGGCGTCGGAAAAATTGCTGCAGGCGGCGCAGATGCTCTCGAAGCAGCCGCAGGCGATGCAGCTTCGCTATTTGCAGACGTTGGCCAACATCGCCGGCGACAAGAGCTCGACGATCGTTTTCCCGCTGCCGATCGACCTGTTGAGTGCGATGGCGAGCAAGCGGACCGAGTCCCCGTCTCCCTAAAGCCCCGCCGGCTCGCTTCCGCCTTCCCACGCGCTTCCGGCGCCGCCGCGCCCCGCGCCCTGCGGCATTTGCCGCCCCGGGGCAGATGCCACCGCGCTCATCCGCCGGCTACTGAATCATCCCGAATCAAGACCTTAGACCAATGGCACATCAGTTGCTTGCCTTTGTCCCGGGGCGGGCCCGGCCTCGGCACCAACTCCCGGGACCGCGGCAAATGATCAAAAGTGGGGGAGTTCCTATGATGGTTTCCGTGTGGTGGCTGGTCTGGGTATTTCTGACGGGAGCGTATTCCGGCTTCCTGCTGCTGGCGTTGCTGCGTATGGGCGACGACCGCGACGAAGGCGCGCACGAAGCGCTGATGGCGCACCGCGCCCTGTCGTGGCGTCACGGCCGCGAGCGCCGCGGCTTTGTCGGACCCACGCCGTAACACGCGCGACGGCGGCGCCTTTCGCCGCCGGCCGCAAGGCTTGCCCTTCGACGCCTCAGGGTGTGACCACCCTCACGGCGTTGCCCAGGATTTCGTACAACGCGTAATAACTTCCCTGCAGCCCGTTGATGGCGGGCAGGTAATCGAGCACCCGCACCGGGCCGCGCGACGGTATGCCAGTTGCCGCGGGCACCGTCGCGATACCGGCCGCCGCAAACTCGGCCGTGGCGCGGCGCACATCGAAAGCGTGCGCGACCAGCACTACCCGTCCGATCCCCGCCTTGCGCAATAGCGCCGCCGAGTATTGCGCGTTCTCGTGCGTCGTACGCGAGCGGTTCTCCGCCCAGCGCACCGGAACACCGAACTCGTGCTGCAACGCCTCTTGCATCAGCTCGGCTTCGGTGGTCCCGCCGTAGGTCGAGCCGCCGGTGACGAGCACCGGCAGACCGGTGAGCCGCGCGATGCGGGCGCCGTAGCGTACGCGCTCGAGTGTCAGCGTCCCGAGCGTATCCCCACCGTAATCGGGCGCGTCGCGGCGCGTGCCGCCGCCAAGGATGACAATCGCCTGCGCTTGCGCCGCGCGCGTCCGATCGAATGGCGCAGCGATATCGAGACTGCGTATCAGCAACGACGCAACCGCGGGTAGCGAAAGCACCAGCAGCGACAATACTCCCGTCCACGCCAGGCCCGCACCGAGCCGGGGACGCCGCCGCCACAAGGCAAGACCCAGCACTGCCACCAGAAGCGGCCCGGTCGGAGGAAGCACCAGGGCCTTGAGCACGGCCTTGACCCAGATCGGATCGATCACCTGCGATGCTTTCGCGTAAGGCGAGGGGCCGCGTGCGCTTCAGCGTGCCTGTTGCAGCAGAGCCTTTAGATGGCTTGCCGGAACGGCGTAGGTAATGCCCGAAGGCTGCGTCAGCGCAGCCTCCTTGGTGCCCTGCACGAACACCTTGTTGATCACGCCGATGACCTCTCCCGTGACCGGATCGTAGAGCGGGCTGCCGCTGTTCCCCGGATACGCGGTCGCGTCGAGCTGGAATACCGGATATTGCCCGGCGGAAAGCCGGCGGATTGTCTGCTGGCTCAACTCCCCGGCACGCGACAACGGGATCGCGATCGGCGTCACCGATGCGATGATCGCGCGATGCGTGGCCGGATGCGGTCCGAGAATCGCGCCTATCGGATATCCGGTGAACAGGACTTCCTGCCCTTCCTTTACGTCGCCCGATTGGCCGAGCTTCAGCGGCGACAACGCCGGCCCGGAAATCTTCAGCAGTGCCAAATCGGAGTCGGCATCGGTCGCCACCTGCGTCGCTTCCCGGACCTGCGCCTTGTTCGGATCGTCCTTGTCGGGCTGCGGAATCAGGATCGCATACGTCTCGCGTTGCGCCGGGTCGAGCACCCGCGTCAGCACATGCGCATTGGTGACGATCAGCGAGCCGTCCTCGACGGCGAAGCCGGTGCCGAGGAACTGGAACTGCGGCGACCGGGTGCGTTCGAACGTGCCCACGGCGACAACCGACCCCTTGACCCGTTGGATCGTCTCGATCGCACCCGCCGATGCCGGCATCGTGGCGGCCAGAGCGAGCGCGCAGAGAAGCGATAAGGAGAAGCGGCGCTGCCAACCGGAGCTGCGGTTCACCATGGCGTTCTACTCGGCGTCGGATGCGCGAACCAGAATCGTCGACGAATCCGCGACGCTTGGATCGTAGGGATGCCATTCGTCGCCGAAAAGTCGTTGCACGCGCTGCACGTAGGCGCGCGTCTCGGCGTAAGGAGGAATGCCTTTGTAACGGTCGACCGCCGCCTCGCCGGCATTGTAGGCGGCGACCGCGAGCGAAACCCGACCCTGGTAGTAGGCGAGCAGCCAGCGAAGATAGGAAAGCCCGCCCTGCACGTTGTCCTCGACGTTGAAGCGATTGCGAACGTTGAATCGCGTCGCGGTCGCCGCGATCAACTGCATCACGCCGCGCGCATCCTTGTCCGAGCGCGCGTCCGGCTGGAAGTTCGACTCGGCCGAGACGATCGCCAGCGCAAGTCTCGCGTCGATGCCGTATTGCGAGGCGGCCTTGACCACCACCTCGGCGATCCTGCGCTTGTCCGGCGGGAGATCGGCGTAGGCCAGGGAGTCGAGAGCCTGCGCCGTGTGGACGGCGTCGCCCGACGCCGGGTCCGGCGGCGGCATCAACATGCATTGTGGGAAGACGACCTGGCCCGCATCGACGAATTTGAGCATTTCACGCGCCTGCGGGTGGCCTTCGCGGGCGGCACGCGTGAAAAAGTAGGCCGCGAGCGCATCGTCACGTTCCACGCCGCGCCCGTTGGCGTACATCCATCCGAGGTTGAACATCGCGCCGACGTCTCCGGAGCGCGCCGCTTCGCAATAAAGCGCTGCCGCCTTGCGCTGGTCCTTCGGCACACCTTCGCCATGCTCGTACGCCAGCGCCTGCGCGGCCAGATCGCCAGCCGAAGGCGCCCCGGCGGCGCCGGCCACGCCGGCCAGCACCAGCGCGATCAGCGCGATCAGGCGATGAACGCGGACCGCCGCTCCACCGGCAGCGCCCGCTTCAGGCCGTACCTCGAACACCGGGTTCCCTTTCGGCGCGGGCGATCGAAGCCGTCCGCGAATGCGCTTCGTACCAGGGCAACGCTTCGCGCAGACCCGCATGCAGCGAGTGCGTCGGCGCGTAGCCGAACGCCCCGATCGCCTTGCCGATATCGGCTTGCGAGTGCCGCACATCACCCGCGCGAAAATCACCGTAGATCGGCGCCTCGACGCGCAAGCCGGCATGCCGCTCGGCGACCAGGTCGCGCAACGCCGCGTACAGATCGTTGAGCGATATGCGCCCGCCGACCGCGACGTTGTAGACCTCTCCCGAGACCGTCGCCGCGGGAGCGGTCGCTGCCAGCAGATTGGCCTGCACGACATTGCCGACATAGCAGAAGTCGCGCGTCGTCTCGCCGTCGCCGTAGATCGCGATCGGCGTCCCGGACAGCATCGCCGCCGCCCAGCGCGGAATCACCGCCGCGTACGCGCCCTCGGCGTCCTGGCGCGGACCGAACACATTGAAATAGCGCAGTCCGGTCGCGACGACGCCGTAACAGCGAGAGAACACCTGGGCATAGAGCTCGTCCAGGTACTTGGTCACCGCATAAGGCGATAGCGGCCGGCCGATCGCATCCTCGACCTTCGGCAGACCCGGATGGTCGCCGTATGTCGAGCTCGACGCTGCATAGACGAAGCGTTCGCAGCCCGCATCGCGCGCCGCCACCAGCATGTTGAGGAATCCGGTCGCGTTGGCGGCGTGCGTGCGCAGCGGATCCTCGATCGATCTCGGCACCGAACCGAGCGCCGCTTCGTGCAGGACGATATCGATTCCCTGGCAGGCGCTGCGACAGGCGTCGGCATCGACGACGTCGGCCTGGTGAAAACGGTGCTTGCGCCACGCCAGCTCACCGACCGACTGGCGCACCTGGTCGAGGTTGGCTTTGTAGCCGGTGGAGAAATTGTCGAGGCTCACGACCTCCTGGCCCAGACCCAGCAGCGTCTCGAGCAGGTGCGAACCGATGAAGCCCGCGCTGCCGGTCACCAGCCAGCGCTTCGGCCGTGCCCGCAGCGCTGCGCAGCATGCAACAAAGGCTTCCGGTGCGCCGCGCGTATCCACGATCACAACCTCCACACGTTGACGCCTCGCGCCCGAAACTGCGCGGCATCGGCCTGACACTTGACGTCGACGTACAGCCCGCCTTCGTCGAGCTTGGTTACATAGTCGTCGGTCGGGCGGCGCTTGAAGTCGCTGTGGGCGACTGCAGCCACGATTGCGCGCGCCCGCGGCAGCGCATCCCACGATTTGAGATCGATGCCGTACTCGCGTCGCGCTTCTGCGGGGTCGGCTACCGGATCGTGCACGTGCACGTTGGCGCCGTACGAGGCGAGCTCCTGCACGACGTCGATGACGCGCGAGTTACGGATGTCCGGGCAGTTTTCCTTGAACGTGAGCCCAAGCACGTTGATATCGGCGCCCTTTACCGTCGAGCCCGACTGGATCAGCTGCTTGACCGTCTGCTCGGCGATGAACTTGCCCATGCCGTCGTTGATACGCCGTCCGGCGAGGATGACCTGCGGATGGTAGCCGAGCTTGTCCGCCATATGCGTCAGGTAGTACGGATCGACGCCGATGCAATGCCCGCCGACCAGCCCCGGCCGAAAGGCCAGGAAGTTCCATTTGGTTCCGGCAGCTTCGAGGACCTCGAGTGTATCGATGCCGATCTTGTGGAAGATCAGCGCCAGCTCGTTCATCAGCGCGATGTTGAGATCACGCTGTGTGTTTTCGATCACCTTGGCCGCTTCGGCAACCTTGATCGAGCTCGCGCGGTGGACGCCTGCCGGGATGATGCTGCCGTAAACGGCGGCGACCCGTTCCAGCGTGGCCGGCGTGTCTCCACTCACCAGCTTGACGATCCGCGGCAGCGTATGCTCCTTGTCGCCCGGATTGATGCGCTCGGGCGAATACCCGACGAAAAAGTCGCGCTTCCACACCATGCCGGAAGCCTTCTCTATCACCGGCACGCAAATCTCTTCGGTCGCACCCGGATACACGGTCGATTCGAAGACCACGGTTGCGCCGCGCTTGAGGTTCCCTCCAACGGCTTCGCTGGCCGAAAGCAGCGGCCCGAAGTCGGGCTGGTGCGCATCGTCGATCGGCGTCGGCACGGCGACGACGACAAAGTCTGCGGTGCGCAACGCCGCCGCGTCGGTCGTGCAGCGCAAGCCGGTGGCCGCGGCCAGCTCGGCGGGACTCACTTCGCCGGTCGGATCGATGCCCTTGCCGTACGCGACGACCTTGGTCTCGGACAGGTCGAATCCGACTGTCGGATACTTCTTGCCGAACTCGACGGCGAGCGGAAGCCCGACGTAGCCCAAGCCGACGACGCCGACGGTGGTGACTCCTGTTGCTGCCATGCTCAGAGCCCGCTCAGCAGCTTGTCGGCCTCGGCGCGCACCGGGGACCCCTCGGCGAGCTTGGAAAGCGGCTCGAGCGTTTTTTTCGCGCCCGCCTTGTCGCCGGTCTTGATCAAGCCCTTGGCCAGATGCAGCTGGATATTGATGTTGCCCGGCGCGAGATTGGACGCCGCCCGCAGCAGCTCGACGCCCTTTTTCGCGTCGCCGATTTGCACTTCGGCCCAGCCCAGCGTATCGATTACATTCGGATTGAACGGCGCCTGCCGGTACGCCGCTGAGGCATATTCGCGTGCCTTCGGATCGCCGGTTTCCGCCAGCGCCCAAGCGAGGTTGTTCAAGACCATCGCGTTGTCGGGGTCGAGCTTCACGGCCGCCTGATAGTTGCTGATTGCCGCACGGTAATCCTTGCGGGCAAGGCTCTGCTGCGCGAGGAAAATGACCAGCGTGACATCGGTCGGATGCTCCCTCGTCCATGTCGCGGCGAACGCGCTGGCGTCGGCAGCGCCGACTTTCTGCAATGCCTCGTAGCGGCGCACCGCGAGTATCGGGATCGGCTCGCGTGCAAGCGCATCCCGGTACGCGGCGGCAGCCTGCTGCCACTTCTGCTGCGCGGCCAGCACTTCTCCTTCGAGCGCGTAGCCTATTGCGCGCTTCGGACGGTCTTTCTGCAGCTTGCGCGCCTCGGCGATGGCGTCTTCGGGATGACCGGACATGACATAGGTCTTGGCCAGGGCCACCAGAGCGCGGTTATTATCGGGTTCGGCCGAGATGACGTTGCCCAGGGTTGCGATGGCGGCGCTATAGTCTTTCTTCGCGACTTGCACGTCGGCCAGGCGCAGCGATGCCGTTGCGTTCTGCGGCTGCAGCTGCACCAGGCGCTTGAACGTGGCCAGTGCCTCGTCGGCCTGGCCAGCGGCGCGCTGCGCGGCTCCTACCGCCTCCAGGATCTGCACGTCATCGGGAAAAGCCGCCTGTGCCGCCTTGGCGGCCTCGAGCCCCGCCTTGGCATCGCGAAGGTTGCCGTAGTAGTTGATCAATGCCAGCCGCGGCCGCACCGACTTGGGCGCTGCGGCAATCGCACGGTCGATCGTCGCCCTGACTTCGTCCGGGCTGCGCCCCGACAGGACCAGAAGCTCGGCCAAGCCCAGCAACAGCTGCTCGTTTTTCGGATCCTTGGCCAGCATCGCCTCGTAGCGCTTGCGCGCGTCCTCGGCTTTCTGCTCCTGCACATCGAGCAGCGCGAGGTTGCGCGCTGCGGGAAAATATCCTGGCTGCACGTCCAGCGCCTTCTCGAAGCTTGCCCGCGCATTCTTGTTGTCGTGCATGCCGGCGTATGCCGCGCCCTTGACGTTATAGGTCAGCGGGTTGTTCGGTTGCTTTTTTTCCAGCGCGGCGACCGCGGTCAGCGCCTGGTCGAATTCACCGCGGCGCAAATGCGCGGCGATCAACGCGAGGTCCGCCTGGTACTGCGATTGATCGGCGCCTGACAGGGACTCGAGTTCCTTGAACGCCTGTCCCGGGTCGCCGGCGGCGTACTTGACCTGGGCCAGCCGAACCTTGCTCGCCATGTTGCCCTTGTCCAGCGCGCTTGCCCGCTCGTAGTACTGCGCGGCCTTGGCGGCGTTTCCGGCGGCGAGGTTGGCCTCGCCGGCTGCCTGCAGCAGGACCGGATTGTCCGGCGCGCGCGCCAGCGCCGCTTCGAGCGTTTCGATGCCCTGGGCGGTGCGTCCGGTGCGCATGTACAGGGCGGCGAGCGCGCGCAGCGGGCTTATGTCGTCGGGTGCGCGCGCGGCCACCTTGCGCAGCGATTCCTCGGCCGAGGCATACGACCCCAGCCTCATGTCGATGAGTGCCGAAAGGTAGATGCTCTGCAGGTTGTCCGGGTTGACCGACAGGACCTTCTGGATCGCGTCCCGAGCGTGCGCCGCATCGCCGCGCGAATACGAGACCAGCGCATCGGCATAGAGCGTTCGGTACTCGAGCGGGGACAGCTTCTTCATCGCGTCGACCTGAGCCGCCGCATTGTCCAGTTGCCCGATTTCGATCAGCATCGACGCGAGCGCGTAGCGCGCGCCCAGCGAGCCCCCGCTGATCTCGACCGCGTGCTCGAGCGTCTTGACCGCTTCGCCGCGCCGGCCTTGCGCATTCTCGAATCCAGCCTTCACCACCAGCGCCTGGGCGTTGTTGGGAGCCGCCGCGATCGCCGAATCGATCAGCTTCAAGGCCTGCGGCAGGTCGTTGCCGAGGGCGGCGAGGCGAGCCTGAATCGTAAGCGCGCGCGCGTCTCCGGGAACCGCGACAAGCGCAGCCTGGATCGCTTCGTTTGCTTTCGCGATTTCGCCGAGCGCAAGGTAGGCGCTGGCTACTTGGGTCTGGAGCTCGGCCTGGGCCTTCGGATCGCCGAGCTTGCGATCGGCGAGCTCCGCCACCACCTTTGCGTAGGCGTTCTGGTCGACCATTGCACGCGCGAGCAATGGATAGGTTTCGTCCGCCGGATATTTGAGCTCGATCGCCTTGCGGATTTCGGTCTCGGCCGCGGCCGGACGACCGGTGTCGAGCAGCGCCTTGCCGTACAGGATTCGCGCCTCGCCATTGTCGGGTGCTATCTGCAGCGCGCTCTTCAGCTGGATGATGCCGGCTTCATATTCGTTCTTGGCGAGATACGACTTCGCCGATGCGACCAGCGCGGTCGGA
>Ga0207693_10000413_pt1 | contig 38842 bp, 40 predicted proteins | sample LARL81metaG_FD_184347 | JGI IMG/M metagenome (GOLD analysis project Ga0207693, IMG submission 184347) | Corn, switchgrass and miscanthus rhizosphere microbial communities from Kellogg Biological Station, Michigan, USA - LAR L8-1 metaG... | ecosystem: Host-associated > Plants > Roots >... | reverse complement strand
AGGGCGGTCTCGTTTAGCGCTAGTGTTGTGACTCTAACGCTGGTTTCGTCCGGGCGACCTTTTCAAGGATTTCGCCCGCGAACTTGGTCCAGATGAACGGTTTTGGGTCGGATTGTGGTTGTCCAGGTATTCCATAATAGCGCTCTTGAGGTCAGCGACACTCTTGAAGGCGCGCCGGCGGATGCAATTTCGGGTGATCTCGGCGAAGAAGCGTTCGACCATGTTGAGCCAGGAAGCCGATGTTGGCGTGAAGTGCAAATGAAAGCGGGGACCCGCTTTCATCCAGCGCTTCACGGCTGGGGTTTTGTGAGTGGCGTAGTTATCAACGATGAGATGGAGATCGAGACCAGCGGGGGTCTGCTGATCGATCAATTTGAGAAAACGCAGGAACTCGCGATGTCGATGGCGCGGCATGCAGGTCCCAATGACGGTGCCGTCCAGCATGTTGAGTGCGGCGAACAACGTCGTGGTACCATTGCGTTTATAGTCGTGAGTCATTGTCCCGGCGCGCCCCTCTTCATGGGCGACCCCGGTTGGTTGCGATCGATGGCTTGGATTTGGCTCTTTTCATCGACACAGAGGACCAGCGCCTTGTCGGGCGGATTGAGATTGAGCCCGACGACATCCTCCACCTTGGCGGTGAAATTCTTATCGCGCGAGACTTTGAAAGTTCGGACCAGGTGCGGCTTGAGCCCGTGCGCATGCCATATTCGCTGGACACTGCTGTAGGAAATCCCGGCGGCCATGCTACGCACGCTCCACTGGGTCGCGTTCGGCGGCTTCTCATGCAGCGTCATGTGCACCACCTGCTTGATCTTTTCTGGCGTCAAGGGCTTTACACGCGACGGCCGGGTTGCATCCTTCAGCAGCCCGTCCACTCCCTTCGCGACATAGCGACGGCGCCAGCGGCGAACCGTGAGCAGGCTCTTGCCAACTGCCGCCGCAATCCCCTCCGCCGTCAGCCCGTCACTGGCCAGCAAATAAGCGAGCCCCCCGGGTCGTCGGACCTTGTCGTAATCCTTGTAGTAAAGCTCGATCGCCGCGAGCTAGTCACGCTCGCGTTCGGTCTTGGCGCCGATCGCCTTTCCCTTTTTCCACCGCTGCCAATCCATTCTTCGAAACGGCGCGGTGAGCGGCAGGATCAGCGGATTGGGTCGGTGACTGATCGCGACACCCCAGTAAGCGAGTCGCATTGTGGATCGGCGGCAGCGGCCTCAGTGAAAGCCTGAACGCTATCGGGATAGACGAAGGAATGCACTATGGCGGACCGCGGTCGAATTTCTCTTGCGCCTGCGGCGTTCACGAGGTCTCGAAGTGCACGCGGCCAAGCTCCTGCGCAAAGGCGAACGGAGTGACTGCACTTCCCAGCAGTGCTATCGCGAGTATTGCCTGATTTGTGTTCATGACGCCCTCATCGCGGAGAAATGAGTATTTCGCGCGACAGTGCTGCGGACATCCCGCGCCGCTTAGTTCGACTTCCGGCTGCGCGCCAAAGGCTTCCGTGCCGCGCGAGGGCTGCAGGTGCAGCATGGCAGTGTGCGGCAATCGGGCGAAAGCGCGGCGCATCGGGCTCGCGCATGGCAGGCCTCCGCGGCCCGCGCCGATCGGTTGCTTCGATCGTTTTTGGGAAGGCTGATCCGGGTTGGCAATCTCCAGGTCACCACCGCAGGAGGACAGAGTTTTGCCGTCGGCGATGGCACAGGAAAGCCCCTAGCAATCCGTTTTACGAGCGCGGCGGTCCAGCGCGGCGTTCTCCTTAACCCCGAGCTTCGCTTTGGCGAGGCCTATATGGATGGCGGTCTCGTCATCGAGCAGGGCTCGATTGCAGATGTGCTCGCCCTCGTGCTCGGGCAACGCGGTGCCGATCGGCCGCCAATCTGGGCCCACATCCCTGGGCTGGTGAGATTTCTCTATCGTCGATTGACGCAACTGAACGTGCGCTCGCGTGCTCGGCGAAATGTTGCTCACCATTACGATCTCGATGCTCAACTTTATGCGCTTTTTCTCGATGCCGACCGTCAATATAGCTGCGCTTATTTCGAGAGTAGCGATCAATCGCTCGATGACGCACAACTTGCCAAAAAACGCCACCTCGCCGCCAAGCTTCTTGTTGGGCAGGACAAGCGCGTGCTCGACATCGGCAGCGGCTGGGGCGGGCTGGCGCTGTATCTTGCGGAGATTTGCGCGGCGCGCGTCACCGGCATCACCCTGTCCCAGCAGCAGTATGCGCTTGCTCAGGTGCGTGCGAGCAACAAAAGACTTTCCGATAGGGTGGAGTTCCGGTTTCAAGACTACCGCGATCTCTCGGGAACCTTCGACCGGATCGTCTCGGTGGGAATGTTCGAGCACGTCGGGATCGGATTCTACAATGCTTTCTTCCGCAAATGCTGCGAGCTGCTGGACGAGGACGGCGTGATGCTCCTGCACTCGATCGGAAGCTCGGAAGGTCCTAGCAGCACTAATCCCTGGATTGCAAAATACATCTTTCCCGGGGTCTATGTTCCCGCGCTGTCGGAAGTGCTGCCCGCAGTGGAACGCGCCGGCTTGCTTGTGACCGATATCGAGATCCTGCGCCTGCACTACGCGGATACGCTGAAGGCGTGGCGCCAACGCTTTCTCGCCCATCGGGAAGAGGTAGAGCGGGTATACGACGAGCGCTTTGTCCGGATGTGGGAGTTCTATCTTGCCGCATGCGAGATGAGGTTTCGCAAACAGAATCTGATGGTGTTCCAGATACAATTGGCGAAAAGGCAAGCCGTCGTGCCACTGACACGCGACTACATAGGGCGCGAGGAAGCACGGCTGCGAGCACTGGAAGAGAAGAGTCGGCCCCCATGGCCACTCGCTGGCGAGGGTCAGGTCCCCAGTGGTGGTGTAGCTCGGCGTAGCGAAACCGCGAGCGAAGCGCCCCCCCTCTAGCGCCGTAGCGAGCGAGCGGCTTGGGCCGAAAGCCGCGCCGATCAGCTGGCCATGATGGCAGCCAACTTAGTGAAACGCGGCGTGAATGTGATTGCCGCGACTGGTGGTGAGCAATCGGCCTTAGCTTCGAAGGAGATGATCCAAAGTATTCCTATCGTGTTCATCGCTGGGAGTGATCCGGTCAGACAGGGCCTGGTTGCCAGCCTGAACCGGCCGGGCGAAAACCTGACCGGGACGTTCTTTTTGACGGGTGCCATTGAGTCGAAGCGGCTCGGGCTTCTGCGCAAACTGGTTCCAAATGCTGCGGTCATTGGCGTGCTTTTGAATCCAAACTCGCCAGCAGCGGAGCTCCAACGTAGAGACATACCCGACGCTGCGCGCACAGTTGGACGGAGAATCGTCATCGTAGAGGCGAGCAATGAGCAGGAGATAGACGCGGCTTTTGCTGCGTTGGTCCAGCAGTAAATCGGAGCCGGCCTTATGACAGCGCCGTATCGGCGAGGCATTCCGCCTCGCTCATTCTTCGGTTATGGCCGAGCATGAGATCCTCATAGACGCGCGGTGCAAGCTCTCAGAATGCGTTAGGGTGGATCATGACGGGGCGGGCTGGTGCGATGCAGGAAGGTCACCGATGCGAATGCGCCGAGCCACGAGCCGAGCGCTGCAAAGGCAACGTAAAAGGGATTCTCGGTATAACTGATCACGGCGAATGCGGAGAGCAGATACCAGATCGCGCTCCAGTTCGCCGCCCGGAAGCGGTGCCGGCTCACCACCGCAGCGTTGAAGAATACGTAGGCTGCGTCAGTCACGGCGGTGGAGGCGAGCACGCCTGCCGCGATCGCCGGATTGATGGCGAGGTTCATAGCAATTTCTCTGCCGTTTGATGAATTACGGTTGCGGCGATCATAAGCCGCGGCATCGGGCCGCGCGAGTCACTTGATAGCGAGTGGATTGGTGGGAGACCCCACCGCACCGGTGATCGGTATGGCCGGCGCGACGAACATGAATTCGTAGACTTTGTCGGCCGCGCAATCCTCGGCGAGCTCTTTAAGATAGAAGATCTCACCCATGGTCATTCCCATGATTGGAATGGTGATCCAATGCCAGGGTTGGTTGATGCCGTCCTCGGTGTTGTTCGGCCGCACCTCGCACCCCCAGGTATCGCTGGCCAGTGCGGCAAGCTGCGTGTGCGCGATCCACTCGAGCGTCTCGAAGGCGAAACCCGGGGCATCGCCCCCGGGATAGCCGTCCCAGCTTCGTGCCTTCAGGCAGCGTTCCATCTGACCCGTGCGCACGATGACATAGTCTCCCCGCTCGACCTTCACTCCCTGCGCCTGCGCGGTGCGGTCGAGGTCAGCGCAGGTGATGCCGTAGCCGTCATCCAGCGCTTCCTTGCCCAGCACGTGCGCCACGTCGAGGAATACTCCGCGCCCTACCATCTTGTTCTTCGTCTTTTCGATGCCGCATTTCTGCGCGCCGGCCGAAGTGACTTCGCGGCAGTCAAACCCATTCCACATGGAATTCTCATAGAATACGTGTCCGAGGCCATCCCACTGCGTTCCACATTGGAGCGGCATCGTCACCATGTCGTCGGCGGCGCGGATGCCGCGCTTGTCGAGCACCCCGGAATAAGCATCGGTACCGGTGCGGATCATGGTGTGAATGGGATTGGTGCGGCCCATGGCGGGATAATTGCTCTTGGCGCCCTGCGGGCCGGTATGGTCGAAATTGAGTGCGAGCGAGATCACCTTGCCCTTGCGCACGAGACCGGCGGCGGCGATGATGTCCTCGGGCCGCGTGTAGTTGAGCGTCCCGATCTCGTCATCGGCGCCCCACTTGCCCCAGTTCTTGTATTTCTCTGCCGCGTCGCGCAGGTCCTGGCGCGTGATCTTCTTTGCCATCATGAACCGCCCCTTTTGCTGTCCGCAAACAATGATAGCATGACTGGACCAACGGAGGGTGTCATGAGGGCGGCTTTACGGGTGCTCCGCTTGATCGCAGCAGGGGTCGCATTCCTGCTGGGTCTCTCCCAGCTGTCACTGGCCGAGACTTATCCGGCGCATCCGGTCCGGCTGATCGTGCCGTTTGCGGCGGCGGGGCCGACCGACGTGATTGCGCGTATCGTTGCGCAGAAATTGTCCGATGCCTGGGGCCAGCAGGTTTATATCGAGAATCTTCCTGGGGCGGGCGGGAATACCGGAATTGCCAACGCCGCAAAATCGAAGCCTGACGGCTACACCATCCTTGTCGTGAGCACGGGCTTCATCGTCAATCCGAGCATGTACGCGAAGGTCCCCTACGATCCGCTCAAGGACTTTTCTCCCATTACGCTCGTTGCCGCGTCTCCCAACGTCATCTCTGCCCACCCGAGCTTTCCCGCCAAAACACTCAAGGAGCTGATCGAGCTGGTCAAAGCACACCCTGGAACCTACAGTTTTGCGCAGCCGGCGACCGGCTCGACTCCGCACCTCGCGGGCGAGCTGCTCAAGCAGAAGTATGGACTCGATCTCGTCACCGTGCCGTTCAACGGGGCGGGCTTGGCGATCAACTCCACCATCGGCGGCCACACGCCCATCGCGTTCACAGCGCTGCCCCCGGCGATGAGCAACATAAAAGAAGGCAAACTGCACGGCATCGCCGTGCTCAGCACTCGCCGCTCCCCATCCTTGCCCGATGTTCCGACCAATGTCGAAGCAGGTGTGCCCGATCTCGAAAGCGATACGCTCACGGGCATTGTCGCACCCGCCGGCACGCCCAACGAGATCATCGAGCGCTGGCACAGAGACATCGTGCAGATGATCGCCATGCCGGATGTCAAGGAACGGCTCGAGAGCCTGGGCTTTGTCCCCGCGGCGAATACGCCGCAGGAGTTCGAGCAGCGTCTGAAAACCGAGATGGAGAAATGGGGCAAGGTCGTCCGCGACGCAAATGTCCGCGCGGATTGAGCCGGGGCGGTCAGATTGCTGCGACAGGTTTGAGGCTGCGGATTGCCGCGTTCTTGACGGCCTGCATCCTCGCAGGCGCCGCCAACGGGCAGGCCACCTATCCGGAGCGGCCGGTCAGACTGATTGCGCCGTTTGCGCCGGGCGGGCCAGTCGATGTGGTTGCCCGCCTGCTTGCGCCCAAGCTGTCGGAGATCCTCGGTCAACCGTTCTACGTCGAGAACCACCCGGGAGCGAGCGGCAATATCGGAACCGCGTTGGTCGCTAAAGCCCCCGGCGACGGCTACACCATCCTGGTGATCAGCAGCACACTGGTCGTCAACCCCAGCCTGTTCGGCCAGCTCGGTTTCGACACCTACATCGACCTCGCGCCGATATCGCTCGTCGGGGTATCTCCCCAAGTCTTGCTCGTTCATCCGTCGGTGCCGGTACACAACATCGCCGAGCTCATTGCCTGGGTGAAGGCGAGCCCGGGGAAGTACAGCTACGCCCATGCGGGCGTAGGCACGCCGGGCTTTCTCGCCGGCGAGATGTTCAAGCAGGCCTTCGGCCTCGATCTGGTCGCGGTCTCGTTCAACGGCGGTGCCCCGGCAATGACCTCGACCATCGGTGGCCATATTCCGATGCTGTTTACCTCGATATCAACGGCCGGCGGATATATCGAACAAGGCAGCGTGCGGCCGCTCGTGGTCACCGGCGCGCGGCGTTCGCCGGCGTTGCCGGATGTTCCTACCCTGGCCGAGGCCGGAGCGCCCAATCAGGAATCGGAAATAATTCTCGGTCTGCTCGCTCCCAGTGGAACTCCGCGGGAGATCATCGACAGATTGCAACGGGAGATCATTCGGGTGCTCGCCATGGCTCAGATACACGAACGCTTGGCCGCCCTTGGGTTCGAGCCGATCGGCAGCTCGCCAGAAGAATTCGCGGACCGCATCCGAACGGAGATCGAGAAATGGGCAAAGGTCATCCACGCGGCCGGACTTGCGCCGCAGTAGATTCACTCCAGCCTTAATCGCGCACGACCAGCACCGAGCATTTGGCGTAGCGCACCACATGGCCCGTATTGGAGCCGAGAAAATAAGTGCGCACCGCGTGGCGCTGTGCCCGGCGCGAGGTCATGATGATGAGATCGGCCCCCATGCTGTTCGCCTCTTCCAGAATCTCCTGGTAGATGCCGCCTTGGCGGACGGTGGCTGATGCCTGCCTGACGGCACCCCCGATCTCCTTGGCTATGACGCCGAGGGCATCCTCCGCGGCTTTGCGCTGTTGTACCTCGAAGTCTGGGGGCACGTATTCGGCCAACATCACAGGCGTAAGCGGCAGGACGTTCACCAGTCGAATGGACCCATGCGAGACCATCATTGCTGCGGCGGCAATCGCGGGCTTTGCAAGCTCCACATCCGCGAGGTCGATCGGAACCAGGATGTTTTTGTACATGGCACGCTTGGCGCCCTTTTTAGCTTCTTGAATGGGGTGCATATTGCCACGTCTGCGCACCGAGCGTGAGAGAAAAACATCTTCGGTCAGGAGCAGGGATGCAGGCTATTGCGTCACGCGCGATCGGCGCTCGCCAAGGAGCGCGGTGTGACAAACCGCTCGAGCCGCCCACCATGCGGGTGGAGCTTGCGCCAGCTCTCGGCAGCAAAATCGAGCACCGCCAGGCCGGCTGTGGGCAGTCCTTCGTTGAGCCGCTCCCGTGATTCGACATCTCCGGAAGCGATGAGCTTGCGCGCAAGGTCGTGCAGGCCGGGATTGTGCCCGATCACCAAAAGCGCGTGCACGGCCTCGTCGGTTTGCTCGATGACCCGCAGGATCGCATCGCCTCCGGCGTTATAGAGGCGGCGATCGAAAATCGGGGGGGACCGCATCGATATCTGCGCGGCGACGTGCTCCCAGGTCTCGCGAGTGCGCTGGGCGGTCGAGATCAGTGCAAGATCGGGAGTCAATTGGTGCCGGGCCATGTACGCGCCCATTGTGGTCGCGTCCCCTTGGCCCCGTCCATTGAGCCGGCGGTCACGATCAGACATGCCGGGCTCGGCTTTTTCGGACTTCGCGTGTCGAAGCAACATCAGGCGCATGGCGGAGATCGATTTGGCTCAGCTGGCAGTCTAGCATAGACCATCGCTCGAGGATGTCTCGCAAAAGCCTGCTCTCGGCTTGACCCCGAGGGTGGGAGCTGTTTGCGCGAAATGCGACATGGTCTAGCGAGGATATGGAGCGGGTGACAAAAACCATGCCGCTCCAGGCGACGTGCAGGGAACCGGAACGTGAACAGTACTGAGCGGCCGTCCTACGGTTCGACCTGGTACACCGCCACCATGGTGCCGGCACGCGAGCGCGGGCCGCTTACCTTCGACCTCGACGTGGACGTCTGCGTTGTTGGCGGGGGCATGGCCGGCCTGACCACGGCGCGCGAACTCGCCCGGCGCGGCTGGTCGGTGGCCCTGCTGGAAAGCCGGCGTATTGCCTGGAACGCATCGGGACGCAACGACGGCTTTGTTCTGCCCGGCTTTGCCCAATCCATGGACAAAATCGTCAGTCGAGTCGGGCTCGATCACGCCAAGGCGCTATGGGGCTTGTCCGTGATGGGCCTCGAGTATGTGCGCACCGCCATTACGGAGTTGCGAATGCCCGCCGTTGCACCGGTGGCCGGCTGGCTGAAAGTGTCCAAGGTAGACAATGGGGACGAGGTGTTGGCCGATGTGCAGCTCTACGGCCAGGAGCTTGGGGCAGAGGTCGAAGGATGGCCGACGGAACGCGTGCGTGACGTCCTCAGGAGCAAGCATTACTTTCATGCGCTGCATCTGCCACAGGCCTTCCACATCCACCCCTTGAACTACGCGCTGGGTCTCGCTGAGGCTGCGGAAGCGGCGGGCGTGCGGATTTTCGAGGACACGCAGGCGCTGGCAATCGATCCCGCGGGTGTGCGCAAGCGGGTCACGACGCCTGCAGGCCGTGTTCGGGCAAACCATATCGTGCTTGCCTGTAATGTGCATCTCGGCCGGCTGCTGCCGCGCATTTCCGGTACCCTGGTGCCGGTCTGGACCTATGTGATCGCCACGCGCCCCCTCGGTGTGCAGCTTGCGGAGACCATTACGTACCGCGGCGCGGTTACCGACACCGATCTCGCAGACAATCACTATCGCATCGTGGACGGCGACCGGTTGCTTTGGTCCGGGCGATCGAGAACATGGGAGGCGGACCCCGCCAGATTTGTGCAAGGGCTGCGCGCGGACATCAAGAGCGTCTATCCCCAGCTCGGCGACGTGGAAGTCGAGTATTCCTGGTCTGGGGTGCTCGGCAACCCGCTGCACCGAATGCCGCAAATCGGAGAGCTCTCGCCCGGGCTCTGGCTTGCGAGCGGTTTCGGCGGCCACGGACTCAACACTACCGCGATGGCGGGCAACATCGTCGCGCAAGGCATCGCGGAGGGGGACGATTCGTGGCGCCTGTTCGCCCCGTTCGAGCTGGTATGGGCGGGAGGCACATTGGGCCGGGCGGCCATCCAGGTTTATTACTGGTGGTTCGGCGCGCGCGAGCGCTGGGCAGCGCGACAGGCGCGGCAACGCGAGGATGAATTTCGCCGGGCCGACGAACTTGCCGTCCTGCGCGCCGGAGACGATCAGCCCGAAAGCGAGGCGAAGCTTGGGGCGGTCGTGCCGCCTCAGCAACTGCCCAAAGAACCACCGCCGGGTGATCTGCCGGGTGATCCGGTCCTGGGGGCTGGAGCGCCGATTAGGCCCATGCAGGAGGGCGAAGCGCCGCAACGTGGGGGTCGCAAGCACCCCGACGCCGCCGGGGTGGAGCCCTATGGGGAGGAAGCAACGGTCGGCAGCGCGCGTATTCCGGAGGCGTCACTCACACACAACGAGCGGGGCAATCGCCGGCACTGATGCCGTGGTCACCGCCCCTCGCGCCGCGACATGAATGCGAGCCGCTCGAACAGGTGCACATCCTGCTCGTTCTTCAAGAGCGCCCCGTGCAACGGTGGAATGAGCTTCTTCGGATCACGCTCGCGCAATATCTCCGGACCGATGTCCTCCACCATGAGCAGCTTGAGCCAATCGAGCAACTCCGACGTGGACGGCTTTTTCTTGAGCCCTGGAACCTCACGGATCTCGTAAAATAGCTTCAATGCCTCGGCGACCAGGCGTTGCTTTATACCGGGGAAATGGACCTCGATGATGGCACGCATGGTGTCCGCGTCGGGGAACCGGATATAGTGAAAGAAGCAGCGACGCAGGAACGCATCGGGTAGCTCCTTCTCATTGTTGGAGGTGACGATCACGACCGGCCGCCGGCGTGCCTTGATCGTTTCTGCGGTCTCGTACACAAAAAACTCCATGCGATCGAGCTCCTGCAGCAGATCGTTGGGAAACTCGATGTCGGCCTTGTCGATCTCGTCGATGAGCAGCACCGGGCGCTCATCGGAAACGAAAGCGTCCCACAGCTTTCCACGCTTGATGTAGTTGCGGATGTCCTTGACCCGCTCGTCACCGAGCTGGCTGTCGCGCAGCCGCGAGACTGCGTCGTACTCGTAAAGTCCCTGCAGCGCTTTGGTGGTGGATTTGATGTGCCATTCGATCAGCGGGGCAGTGATGCTCTTGGCAATCTCCAGGGCGAGCACAGTCTTGCCGGTGCCGGGCTCGCCCTTCACCAGGAGCGGCCGCTCCAGTGCAATAGCGGCATTGACCGCGACCTTGAGATCGTCGGTCGCCACATAGGCGTTCGTTCCTTCAAACCGCATGCGGGTCCCTTCATCGGCCAGTGCGGCTTATCCGGCATCACTGGCCGCTTCCTGATCGGTCCTTCTCGCACCAATGTGAGGGGAGTTGTAGGCGTGAGCCGTTCGAAAGCAATCCGGACCCGGTATAATGTCGCGAACAGCAGGAGGTCGGAATGCGGTTTCTGTCCCTGGGTGTGGGAACAACTATAGCAGCCTGGCTGATGTTCGCCGCGGGGGTAGGCGCGCAACCGGCCGAGCCGGCAAAGACGGCGATCGCAACGTTTGCCGGCGGTTGCTTCTGGTGCGTGGAGGCTGATTTCGACAAGGTCGAGGGCGTGATCAGCACTACCTCAGGCTATACCGGCGGGCATACCGACGAACCGAGCTATGAGGAGGTCTCGCGCGGCGGCACCGGACATGCCGAATCTGTCGAGGTGGTGTTTGATCCGGCAAAGGTAAGCTACGAGAAGCTCCTGGACGTCTTCTGGCACAACATCGATCCGCTCACGAAGAATGGCCAATTCTGTGATCACGGGGACCAGTACCGCACCGCGATCTTCTATCACGACGAGACGCAGCACAGCCTCGCCGAGGCTTCGAAGGCGAAGGTGCAAGCCCGCTTCAAGTCTCCGATCGTGACGGAGATCGCGGCGGCCGGCCCGTTCTACAAGGCCGAGGAATACCACCAGGACTATCACCTGAAGAACCCGATCCGCTACAAGTTCTACCGTTTCAACTGCGGGCGGGATGCGCGGCTCGAGGAGCTCTGGGGCAAAAAGGAATAGCTGCGCAGTCCTGGCGGCTTCGTGTCGCACCGCAGCAAAGTAGCTCCGGCCCGAAATTGCGCCACGAACTCGGTTATTGTCCACCGCTGCGGCTGCCGTTATAAGCTCGCGGCGCGAGCAGGGGCTTCGCGTGCTTTTCTCGCATGGGGTTGCAATGTCATCGCAAAAGAACGGCGCCACGGTGCTGGACAAGAGCAAGAACTACCGTCCTTCCGAGAAGGAACCGTTCATGAACGAGCGTCAGCGCGAATATTTTCGCCAGAAGCTGCTCACCTGGAAAGACGAAATTCTGAAAGAGGCCAAGGAGACGGTGGCCCATCTCCAGGCCGAGAGCGAGAACCACCCCGATCTCGCCGACCGCGCCTCCTCGGAGACCGAACGGGCGATCGAGCTGCGCGCGCGCGATCGCCAACGCAAGCTGATCGCCAAGATCGATTCGGCACTTTTGCGGCTGGAGGATGGAACCTACGGTTACTGTGAGGAGACCGGCGAGCCGATCTCGCTCAAGCGGCTGGAAGCGCGCCCGATTGCCACCCTCTCGGTCGAGGCGCAGGAGCGTCACGAGCGTCGTGAGCGTATCTACCGCGACGAGTGAAGCACGGATTACCCCGCCCAAGATCTGGATCGAGGGCTTGCGCCACACATTGCTTCTTGCCTGCGCGCTTCTCGCGCTGGGCCACAGTGCTCAGGCACAAACCTGGCCCCAGCGGCCGGTCAAAGTCCTGGTGCCCTTTGCGGCAGGTGGAAATATCGATGTGATGGGCCGCCTGGCATCTGCGCGATTGAGCGAAGCTTTCGGGCAGCAGTTCGTGGCGGAGAACCGGGTGGGCGGCAACGGTGTCATCGCAACCGAGGCTGTCGCACGCGCACGGCCCGATGGCTATACGCTGCTATGGGCGAGCACCTCAGTGATTGCGATCGTTCCAGCCATTTCCAAGGTCGCCTATGACCCGGTAAGGGATCTGGCACCCATGAGCCTATTCGGGGTCGCGCCGCAGGTGCTGATCGTCAATCCAAAATTCCCTGCGCAAAGCGTTGGTGAGTTCGTCGCCTACGTGAAATCACGCAAGGGAGAACTCGTATATGCGGGTGGAGGCGGGCCTGGCAGCGCGAGCAATCTCCTGATGGCGCTCTTCCTCAAGCGCGCGGGGCTTGAAATGAGCAACGTGAGCTATCGAGGTACGGCGCCCGCCATGACCGACCTCATTGCAGGTCATATTCCGGCGATGTTCGCCCCTATCTCCGAGGTGCTTCCCCAGGCGCGTGCGGGGTTGGTGCGAATGCTGGCCGTATCAAGTGGCAACCGCTCTCCCCAAGCTCCCGACGTACCCGCCATTGCCGAGGCCGGGTATCCGGGTTTTCACGCCGTCTCGTGGACCGGAATGATGGCTCCGGCCGGCATCTCCCGCGAGATCACCGAGCGTATTGCGGAAGAGTTCGCGCGCGCGTTCAAAGACACGCAATTCGTCGAGCATATGCAGCAGGCCGGCGTCGAGCCTGCGGCTGAGACGGGAGCGACGGCGTTTTCCGCCTTCGTCACGAAGGAGATCGCTCTCTGGAGCGAGGCTGTGAGAGTCGCGGGTGTAGGTCTGCAGTAGCTATACTGCCGCGGAGCCTTCAGCCTTTGCTCCCCGGCCGGCCCAACAAACTGGCCATCTCCTGTTCGAGACTGTCGTAGAGCGACCTCTGCTGTGGGGCTGCCTTGGCCTCATTGCGGGCGGGTCTTGTCTCATCCCGAGGTAGCGGTGTCGGACCCTCGATCGGAGCACCCCCGCGAGGCGGAGGCGAGCTAGGCTCCATCGCAGCCGACCCGGCGAATTCTTCGCCTGGTGGCACATCTTGTTCAGGTTTCGGTGCGGGCTGGGGAGCCGCTGCCTCCTCCTTGCGGTTCGGCCGGCGCAATGCGGCCTCAAGCCGTTGCGCCATATCGGCCAGGTTTTGGTCCGCCGGAGAAGGAAACCTTGCATCGCCACCCGAGCCCGAACTGGGAGGAGCGGGCGATACGGGCCGCAGACGGGGTTCACGCCGAACCGGTCGCGGTGCTGTCTCGAAATTCTCTGGCTCGGATGAGGGTCCCACCCGCCCCAATTCCTCCGCCAGTCCGGAGAGCGGATCCTGGCGGGGCCGGCGTTCGCGCAAAGGAAAGGGTTGCGGTGGAGCAGGAGATTCCGCCTCACGCGGAGGCCGGGTTGTCGGTTGCTCGGCAGTCGGCGGGGCTGGCCGCTGCGCCTCCGGACGCGACAACGGCGCCTCCGCTCTGGGGATGGGCTCCGGCTGCAGCGGCCACATGTTCCCTTCGTCCAAAGGCACCGCCCGAGGCAAAGTATCGCCTGCCGGCAGCGGACGCGGTGCAGCCATTTCGCGCGGCGCTGCTGCTGCGCGTACGATATTTGGCTCAATGACGAGGTCAGAGGGACCCCCGATCATTACAAGATGCTCGATGTTGTCGCGACGGACGAGCACGAGCTTTCGGCGCCCATCCACGCTTGCTGCATCGATCACAGCCAGTCGGGGTTGGCGTCCGCGGGTGGTGCCGTTGCCCAGGCGCTCGCCGCCAAACCGGCGCACGAGCCACAAGGCCAGCGCCAGCAGCCCGAAAACCACGATGAACGCGAACAGTATTTTGAACGCGTATCCCTCGCCGAACAGGGTGTCGAACATCACACCTCCCCCGCGCCTTCAGGCGAAGGCGTTCGCCTGGACTGTTCCAGTAGAGAACGCCATGGCATCGCCACCGACCTCAATACTGCGAAGATTAACGAACATATCCGCTCAGTTCTGCTTTTGTATACCAGAAGCATTGCCGACGTAAACAGCCCGATTCAATGGCGCCGATCGTACTTTGCGCCCCACCTGCGCACAACATCCCACTACGTCACGAGAATCGTCGCAAAGTACCCCCTCGATCATGGTCAGCATGGGCGCTCTTGCACCGACTCGGCGGCTGAGGCACTCAGTTTAACTGCGAACGGAGTGATTCACAGCCGACCATGCAGCGGCCTATCGCCGATGCTTCCGCGCCGATGGACCGGACCGTGCTGAACCAGCCCGGCGGCAGCGTCGGTCTCGTGATCCTCGTTGCATTGCTGCTGATGCTTGCTGCAGCAGGGTTTTTGCTCGCTGGCCGCACCCATGCGCAGCCTTACATCCTCGCTGTTCTGGCGACGCTCGCTACCGTGGGGATATTCCTGCTATTTGCGCTCGCGGCCGGGATCCTGCGCGTGGCGCGCAGCAAAACGGCAAGCCCGTTGCTCAAAGCGGTGGTCGATAGCGCCGGCGACGGTATCCTGGTAACCGACCGCCAGGGACGGGTGGCATATTCCAATGCGGCTTATCGCGCGCTCGTTGCGACCGCGGACTCGGATGAGGTTCGGCCGGTGGAGCGCGTTTTCATCGGGGATCCCGGCGTCTCCGAATCCGTCTATCGCCTGATGCAAGCGGCGCGCCAAGGCCGCCGAAGTCAGGAGGAAGTCCGTGTGGGGGCCCACAAGGGCGAGGAAGGGCGCTGGCTGCGCATTTGTGTTCGGCCGCTCGACACGGGCAAGCGCGATGGGCGCATGACGGTGTGGTCGCTCGCGGACGTGACGCGTGAGCTTGAGCGCCATGAGAATGTCTTTCAGGAACTGCAGCACGCAATCGACTACCTCGATCATGCTCCGGCCGGCTTCTTCGCGGCGGATGCAAGCGGGAATATCGTTTATCTCAACGCTACCCTGGCGGCCTGGCTTGATCACGATTTGGCGCAGGTCGGCTCTGGGTCCCTGAAGCTCGGCGATATCGTGGCGGGGCAGGGCGCGGCACTGCTCACGACAGTCGCGGTGACGCCGGGCGAGGTGAAGACCGGGATATTCGATATCGACTTGAAGACCCGCAGCGGACGTACGCTGCCCGCACGCCTTTACCACAAGGTCGCCTTCGGCGCAGACGGCACGCCGGGAACTTCAAGGACCCTTGTTCTCAATCGGGCGCACGATGAAGGCAACGATCCGCAGCGTGCTGCCGAGGTCCGGTTCATGCGTTTCTTTCAGAATACGCCGATGGCAATTGCCACTGTCGACAAGCAGGGCCGGATCGCGGAATCTAATGCGAAGTTCGCTCACCTGTTCCTCTCCGCCTTTAGGAACGAAGGATCGGCTGATCGCTCGATTCTCACGGCACTCGCGGCACGCGATCGCGGCACGCTGGAAGCCGCGATCCGCCGCGCCGCAGAAGGTCAGGGCGAGATAGCGCCAGTTGAAGCCGCGCTCGCCGGTGCCGACGAACGGTTTGCGACCTTCTTCGTCACGGCCATTGAGGAAGAGCAGGACAATGACCGCGAAGCGGCGATTGTCTACGCGCTGGAAACGACCCAGCAGCGCACGCTCGAACACCAGGTCAACCAGCAGCAGAAGATGGAGACGATCGGCCGGCTTGCCGGCAACATTGCGCACGACTTCAATAATCTGCTCGGTGCCATCATCATGGCAACGGATTTTCTACTCAACGCACATCGGCCCACCGATCCGTCATTCCACGACATCATGCAGATCAAGCAGAACGCGAATCGCGCCGCGAGCCTCGTGCGCCAGCTGCTTGCCTTTTCACGCAAGCAGACGATGCGACCGCAGGTGATCGATTTGGGTGAGGCACTTTCGGACCTGACAGTGCTGCTCCGCAGACTGATCGGCGAGAACGTGACGCTCGATGTGCCGCAAGTGCGCGACCTTTGGCCGGTCAAGGCCGATGTCGGCCAGTTCGAGCAGGTCATCATCAATCTGGCGGTAAATGCCCGGGATGCCATGCCGCTCGGTGGCAAGCTCACCCTGCGAACCTCGAATGTTCACCCCGAGGACAGTATACGGTTGCAGGGGAAGGGCATGCCCTTGGGAGAATATGTGCTGGTGGAAGCAGAGGACACCGGGACGGGGATCGCGCCCGAGATCATCAACAAGATCTTCGATCCGTTCTACACGACCAAGGACATCGGCAAAGGCACGGGACTTGGCCTCTCGACGGTGTACGGTATCGTGAAGCAAACCGGCGGGTTTATCTATGTGGATTCCGCGGTCGGCAAAGGCACTACCTTTCGCATTTTTCTTCCGCGCTACATTCCGGGCGCGGACGACATTGAGGTGCCGCAGCTGCCCGAAACCACGGCTCCGGCAATCGCCGGCGCGATTTCCGCGGCTGACACGGTCGTGCGGACCGCTGCGAGCGATCTCACCGGGCAAGGAACGATACTCTTGGTCGAAGATGAGGAGGGCTTGCGCACGCTCAATGCCCGCGGATTACAATCACGCGGATATACCGTGATTCAGGCGGGCAACGGCTTCGAGGCGCTGGAAGAGCTCGAACGACAGGGCGGCCAAGTCGACCTTGTTGTTTCCGATGTGGTCATGCCGGAAATGGATGGGCCGGCACTGATGAAGGAGCTCCGCAACCGCAATCCCGATATCAAGATCATTTTCGTCTCGGGTTACGCGGAAGATGCTTTCGAAAAGAGCTTGCCTGATCGGACGCAGTTCAGGTTTCTGCCGAAGCCTTTCACCCTGAAGCAGCTGGTGACGGCGGTGAAAGACACCATGGCAGGCTGAGCAGGGATATTCGTTTGCGTTGATCGTCATGGATGAGGAGGAGCAGCGGGCCGCAGGCACTGCGCCGGAAAGCGAGGCGGACCGGCGGTTGGGCAATGTGGTGCTTCTGGTCTTGCTGGCAATCTTGATTGGCGGCGGGATTTGGCTTGCCAACGCCATGTACGATCAGCGCGTGCTCGACGACTGTCTGGCGCAAGGACGGCGTAATTGCGCGCCCATGGACGTGCCGTCGCGCTAAATCCAATGCAGGCTTGTCCCATGATCCATGGGTATTGCGCCTCTTCGTCTGCACTGATCGTGATCGCCGCGCTGGCGGCGGCACCTAAATTGCTCGTGGCGCAGGCGACCCGCGATAAATGCGTGATGCAGCTCCGGGTGCCTCCGATTGTCGGGGTCATCAAGGCGAGTTGGGCTCAGGAAATCAGTTGCAGCAGCAGGTCCCCGTAGCCCCAGATCCCGGTACCGACGATGCCCGTCACATAACCGAAGTAGGAAAGCACCTGATAGGATTTGGGCGGTTCGAGACCAAGCTCAATTTCCCTCTGCATCGATACGAGGCCCTCCTTGAGTGCCGTCGCGAGTGCACGCTGATAGAAATTGACGAGCCTGAATGTGACTGCTGCTCCGACCAAAGCCATACCCGATCCTGACCGGCTAAACCAATCACTCCCCGTCTTTCTTGAAACATAATAAGAGAATGCTGCGAACAACCAGGCAGCTGCGATCAGGAAACCGAATCGAATAATGGTGCGATAGAGCCTTGCATATAACGATTCTATTCTCACCTGATCTGTCGCCATTCTCATGCCTCACTGCCCGGAGGAAAGACCAACGCGAGAATGAGAATCTAGCATTTTGCTTGGCAACTCGCGCGAACACTGTGCTCTGCCGTCGCAGACGTGCGCGGTGCGCCGTTGATGACGCCTGTGAGCTAACTCGGTAATGTCTAGGGCAGGACTTTTGCCGCTGACGTGGCCCTTCGTATGAGCACTGCGGCTCGACTTCAGCGGCGATGGTGAAGAGCGCGGCCAGCCGGCAAGGTCAACGGAGCGTGCGATGGAAACGCCAGGTGCTGATACCCAAACGCCAGCAGCTCCCGGCGCGCGCAGCGAGGTGCCCGAGACGCGCGGCGATGCAGCTAAGCGGCGCAGCGAGCCGGTCAACGAGCTGAGCGACACGGCCAGGCGGCCGGCCCCGCCCAGTCGCCTTCCATCTGTCATCGTCGGCCTGGTGATCGCCGCAGTTGCCGGCCTCTCGATCTGGTATCTGGTGCGCCCCCAGCCGCTGCTGGTGCAGGGGGAGGTTGATGCCACGCGGTTCGACATCGCGGCGAGGGTTGACGGGCGGGTCGGCTCCATCCCGGTCGAGCGCGGGCAGGACGTCGCGGCAGGCGCGGTGCTGGTGCGCATCGACAACCCCGAGACGGTCGCGAAGCACGATCAGTCAGTGGCCGCCAAGATCGTTTCCGAGGCGCAGCTCGCCAACATCAATGTCGGCACCCGCCCCGAGGTCATTGCCGCGCGCAAGGCCGAGCTGGAGCGGGCGCAGGCGAGCGTAGTCTTGGCGCAAAAGACCTATGACCGGATCAGCCAGTTGGCCGAGCATGGGAATGCCCCGATCGCCCGGCTCGACCAGGCGACCGATTCCCTGCACGAAAGCCAACGTGCCGTGGACCAGGCCCAATCGGCCTACGATCAGGCCGTCAACGGCTACACGCGCGAGGAGCATGAGATCGCGCAGGCGAATGTCGGCAAGGCGATCGCCGACATCAAGGCCGCGCAATCGATCATCGATCAGATGACTATTTACGCGCCGGTAGCTTCGCAGGTTTACCAGCGCAATGTGGAGCCCGGCGAATACATTTCGCCGGGCGTACCGTTGGTGACGTTGATCGATCTCAACGACCTGTGGGTCCACTTCGATCTACGTGAGGATCTGGTCAAGTCGCTGAAGATCGGCGACCGTTTCGGCGTGCGCATTCCCGCGCTCAGCGATCGCCGCATCACTGTCGAGGTCAGGCTGATCGCCACCAAGGGCGAATATGCGAGCTGGCGCGCCACGCGCGCCACCGGCGATTTCGACCTGCGAACGTTCTCGATCCGCGCTTATCCGGTCGAGAAGGTGCCGGAGCTGCGCCCCGGCATGAGCGCCTATCTGGATTGGGGTAGTCGCCGATGAAGCGGCCGGCCAAGCCGGGATTCCTGCTGGTCGCCAGACGAGAGTGGCGCTGGCTGCTGCACGACCGTGCGGCGCTCATCTTGATCTTCGGCGTGCCGCTGTTCGCCTTCGTGACGCTGACCGCGGTATTCAGTCATCCGGTGATCCGCGGGCTCGGTGTCGTGGTTGTGGATGCGGATCGCTCCGACACCTCGCGCGCTTTTGTTGAACAGGTGGCGGCAGCGCCGGGGCTCAGCATCGTTGAACGGGCTGGCGACCTTGCATCGGCCGCGCGGTCGATACGATCCGGCGAGGCCATTGGCGCCGTCTATGTGCCGGCTGATTTCGAGCGCGACCTCAAGGCCGAGCGGCGGCCGCAGGTGATCGCCTTCTATAACCAGCAGTTCCTGACCGCTGCGGGCATCGCCTCTTCCAACTTGAGCGACAGCCTAGCGGCCGCGGCGAGCGGCGCGGCAGCCCGCACCGCGCCAAAACCGGCACGCATCGGCGCGCTGGTCGCGGAGACCATCGTGCTGGTCAACCCGGAGAAGAATTACGCGCAGTTCCTGTTGCGCGCTCTGCTGCCGATGGTCCTGCACGTGGTCATCGGCATCGCCGCTGGCTACGCGGTGGGATCCGAGTTTCGCCGACGCAGCATGCGCAGCTGGCTCGCGTGCGCGGGCGGCAACCCGATTGTTGCACTCACGGGCAAGCTTGCGCCCCTGTTCGGGATTTTCTTTCTGATGATGCTGTCGATGCCGCTCCTTCTCGAGGGATGGCTCGAGGTGCCCTTCAAGGGCGACGTGCCGATGATGGCCATCGCAGCTTCGCTGCTGATCGTCGCCTATCTGGCGATCGGAGCGCTGTTCCAACTCCTCGTGCGCGATCTCGCGACCGGCCTCGGCCTCACCGGTCTCGTCGTCTCGCCGGCATTTGGATATGCAGGCGTGGGATTCCCGGCGTTGGGCATGAACGCCTTCGCGCTGTCCTGGGGCGCCATCCTGCCGCTGCGCTGGTACATGGCGGTGCTGTTGGGACAGGCGGCGCGCGGACTGCCGCTGTCCGATTCGGCCGGACCTTTCGCCGCGCTCGCCGCGCTGACGATCCTCTATACGCTCTTCGCATTCCTGCGCCTGCGCAGCATTGCCGCAAGCACATCCCGCGCGGCGCCTCCGCCGGAACCGGTGGCGGCGCCTGCTGCACCTCACGGCATCGCCGGAGCTTTCTGCGCGGAGTGGCAGCGTGTGCTCGGGACGCGTGGAGCCTTCCTCCTGCTGGTCGTGGCGCCGCTGGTGTATGGCGTCTATTACCCGCAGCCCTACCTCAACCAGATTCTGCGCAAGATCCCGATCGCGGTCGTCGACAACGACCTGAGCGAGCTCAGCCGCGGGATCGTGCAAACGCTGGACGCGAGCGGCGCGGTCAAGGTGGCGGTCCGCGCCGCAACGCTCGCCGAGGCGCGTGCGGCGCTCGACCGCGGTGAGGCCTTCGCCGTGGTCGGCATCCCGCCCGAGGCGGAGCGCGACGTGCTCAAGGGCACCACCCTACACGTTCCCATCTATGCCGATGCCACCTACTTCTTCCTGTTCAGAACGATGAGCAACGGCATCGCGGTCGCGATCAATACGCTGTCGTCCGAGCTCGCGGCGGGCGGCGCCCGCACCGACGGCAGCCTTTTCAAAGCAGCGCTCGCGAGCTCGAGCCCGGCTGACATTCTGCTGCAGCCGATCTTCAACCCGGTCGGTGGCTATGCAAGCTATGTGGTGCCGGCGGCCTTCGTGCTGATCCTGCAGCAGATGCTGCTGATTGGCTCAGCGATGCTGACGTTCGGTGCGCTGCGGGATGCCAGTGGCGGCGCGGCTGCCGGCGTGCTCGGACGCGGCTTCGCCCACCTCACCATCTATTTGCCCGCGCTCGCGCTCTATTTCATCGTGTTGCCGCGGTTCTACGGCTTCTCCACCCTCGGCCAGCCCCTGCAATTGCTCGCGCTGGCCTCGGTTTTCGTGCTGGCAACGAGCTTCATGGGCCAGGCAGTGGGGGCCTGGTTCAAACGGCCTGAGACGCCGACGCTGATCTTCCTCGCCACCAGTCTTCCGCAGTTCTTCCTGGCGGGCTTTTCCTGGCCACGCGAAGCAATCCCCAAGCCGGTCCTTGCCGCGGGCTACGTCTTTCCTTCGGATCTGGCCATCGACGGCATGGTGCGCATTGATCAGCTCGGCGCGACACTATGGGAAGTGGTGCGCGACTGGCGCGGCCTTTGGGGCCAGGCCATCGTCTATTTCGCGCTTGCGGTTGTTTCGGCTTTTCTCGTCAAGCGGAGGCGCGGCCATGGCTAGCCGCAGGCGAAGGATTGTTGCGCTTGGCCTGATTCTCATCGCCGCGGGCGCTGGTGCATACATTCTGTGGCCGGGCGGCGAGGCCGCGCCCATCGTCGGCGTCGTGCGCGCGACGCAAATCCGCGTAGCGCCCGAAGTGGGTGGCCAGCTCGCCGCGATCAAGGTCCGCAAGGGCGACCGCGTCCGCGCTGGTGAAGTGGTCGCCGAGCTTTCCGCGCTCGAGTTGAGCGCGGCAGTCGTACAGGCGCGCGCGGCGCTTAACGCCGCGTCGGCGCAGCGCGATCACGTCTACGCCGGAGTGCGTGCCGAGGAGGTTGCAGCGCTGGCGGCTGCGATCGCCAAGGCGAAATCACGGCTGGAATACGCGCAGTTGCAGCTCACCCGCACTGCGGACCTGGCGCGCAGCGATACTGCCACGCAGCAGGCGCTTGATCAGGCCGTGAACGACGCGGCGTCCGCGCGCGCGGACGTGGCCGAGGCAGAGGCCAACCATGCCGCGGCGGTTGCCGGCCCGACGCGGGAGGAGCGCGCCATCGCCGACGCGCAGGTCAAGGCCGCGGCGTCCGCGCTCGCCGTGCTCGAGCGAAGGCTTGCCAAGACCAGCCTGCATGCGCCGGCCGACGGCATCGTCAGCGTCATCGTCGCCGAGGTGGGGGAGAACGTGAGCGCCGGGCAGCCGGTGCTGGCGATCACAGCGACCGGCAAGCAGTGGCTGTCGTTCAACGCACGGGAAGATCTGCTGCGCGGCCTCTCGGTGGGAGCCACGATCAATATTGCGCGGTCCGGTGCACCGCGGGTGATCCCGGCCGTCGTCACCGAGCTGCTGCCGCTTGGGTCATTCGCGACTTGGCAGGCCCAGCGTGCGGTCGGCGATCATGATCTCAATACGCTGCGTCTGCGGCTCGATTTGCAGGGCGACCCAGCCGACTTTGAACCGGGAATGACGGTCTGGCTAAAGCGCTGAGGGGGCGCGCTCCCCGCGGCTGCACGCTCTGCGCAACCTCGACCTCGCGTTCCCTGTTTCGGCCAACATTCAGCTTGCCATCGGATTCTGCGCGGCGGGCAGGTCATGCAGATGACAAGCGGCGAGATGCGTGCTGCCGATCAACCGCAGCGGTGGCTCCTCCGTTCGGCAGCGCTCGAAAGCGTAGGGGCAGCGGGTATGGAAGCGGCACCCTTTCGGCGGGTTGATCGGGCTCGGCACGTCGCCTTTGAGAATGATGCGTTGGCGCACGGCACCGGGCTCCGGGACCGGAGCCGCTGAAAGCAGCGCATGGGTGTAGGGATGCTTGGGGCCAGAGAAGATATTTCGCTTCGGCGCGAGCTCGACGATCTTCCCGAGATACATGACCGCTACGCGATGGGTCATGTGCTCGACGATGGCGAGATCATGACTGATGAACAGGAGGGCGAGGCCGAGGTCGAGCTGCAGATCCTGCAGCAGGTTCACGATCTGCGCCTTGACGGATACATCGAGCGCCGAAACCGCCTCGTCGCACACGATCAGGTCCGGCTCGGCAGCAAGCGCCCGCGCAATCCCGATACGCTGGCGCTGTCCGCCGGAGAACTCATGCGGCCATCGATTCACGGCGTCGCGTGGCAGGCCCACCTTGTCCATCAGCGCGCGGACCCGCGCGGCGAGGTCGGCTGATGACTTGGCCAACCCGAAATTCCGTATCGGCTCCGCAATGATGTCGCGCACGCGCATGCGCGGATTAAGGCTCGCGAACGGATCCTGAAAGATCACTTGCACACGGCGGCGGAGAGGGCGAAGCGCGCCCGCAGACAGATCGTCGATGCGGCGCCCATCCAGAACAACCTGGCCTGCGGTGATATCGAACAGCCGAAGGATGGCGCGACCAACCGTGGACTTTCCGCAGCCCGATTCGCCGACGAGCGCCAATGTTTCTGCCCTGCCGATATCAAACGAGACGCCGTCCACCGCGTAGACCCATCGTTTGCGGCCGATGCCGAGGGCAGCAACGCCTGAGCGCACCGGGAAATGCTTCTTGAGGTCGTTGACCTGGAGAAGCGGGATGCTCACGCGGCCACCATGGCTTTGGACGCGAAATGACACGCTGCGAGGTGGCCCGGAGCTTTCAGCTCGAGCGCTGGCGGCACGTGCCGGCAAACGTCGCGTGTCAAGGCACAACGGCTGGCGAAGACGCAGCCTGCAATGCGTTGCTTCAGGCTTGGCACGGCGCCCGGTATCTCGACGAGCTTTGTCGCCTTCTCGTTGAGGGAGGAGCCGAGCTTCGGCAATGCGCCGAGAAGGCCTTGCGTGTAGGGGTGTCGCGGGGTGCGGAACAGCTCGCCTACCGGCGCTTCCTCCACTTTGCGTCCGGCATACATCACCAGCACGCGTTCGGCGATCTCCGCTACCACCCCGAGATCATGGGTGATGAGAATGATGGCGGCGCCCACCCGCTGCTTGAGCTCGCTCATCAGATCGAGGATCTGCGCCTGAATGGTCACATCGAGGGCCGTGGTTGGCTCGTCGGCGATCAGGAGCTTCGGGTTGCAGGCCAGCGCTATGGCGATCATCACCCGCTGCCGCATGCCGCCGGAGAGCTGATGCGGATATTCGCGCGCACGCCGTTCCGGCTCGGCGATGCCTACAAGCCGCAGCATCTCTACCGCACGTCGCTCCGCCGCCTCTCGGCCAAGACCCTGATGCAGCCGCAGGGTTTCGCCGATCTGGCGGCCCACCGTGAGGACCGGATTGAGGCTGGTCATAGGCTCCTGAAAAACCATGCTGATCTGATTGCCGCGGATGTCGCGCATGGCGCGCTCATCGAGCTTGAGAAGATCGACCCCCTCGAAGCGAATGCTGCCTTTGATCTTGCCGGGCGGCTCTGGGATCAGGCGCAGAACCGAGCTCGCGGTAACGGACTTGCCGCAGCCGCTCTCGCCCACGATCGCAACCGTCTCGCCGGCCTCTACGGTGAAGGAGACGCCGTCCACGGCTCGGTTCACCCCGTCAGGGGTGCGGAAATGCGTCTGCAGATTTTCAATCTCCAGCAGAGCCATTTCAAAGCGCCGTCACAGTCGCTTCATCATGCGCGGATCAAGCGCATCGCGAAGGCCGTCGCCAAGCAAATTGACTGCAAGCACGGTCAAGGAGAGGAATATTGCTGGAAAGAACACAATGTACGGCTTGACCTGCCAAAGCGCTCGGCCTTCCGCCATGATATTGCCCCACGATGGGATCGTGGGCGGCGTGCCGGCGCCGATGAACGAGAGGATCGCTTCCACGATCATGGCGCTGGCGCACACATAGGTGGCCTGCACTGTCATAGGCGCAACGGTATTGGGCAAAATGTGGCGGATGAGGATAGTGGCAGTCCGGGTGCCTGCGGCAACTGCGGCGTCCACATAGGGCTGCTCGCGCAATGACAGGACGACGCCGCGGACAAGGCGGGACACTCGCGGTATCTCGGCGATGGTAATCGCGGTGATCACGTTGCCAACGCTCCCCCGGGTGAGCGCCATCAGCGCAATAGCAAGCAGGATTGGAGGGATCGACATGACCCCATCCATCACCCGCATGATGATTTCATCGGCCCAGCGGAAGAACCCGGAGACGAGGCCAATGGCAAGGCCGGCGAGCGAGGCGAGGATCGCCACGGAGAAGCCCACGCCAAGCGATACCCGCGCGCCGTAGAGCACGCGCGAATAGATATCGCGGCCCAGCATGTCGCTGCCGAACCAGAATGCAGCGGAAGGCTCGCGGGTACGCCGTGCCGGCGCAAGCGCGGTGGGATCGACGGTGCCCAGCCAGGGCGCCAGCAGCGCAATCAGCAGCATCGTTGCGACGAGCGCCCCGCCAACGGCGATCGCGGGATGGCGCCACAGGAAGCCGAGGAAGCCCCGCCGGATCCTCACCGGCGGCAAAATGTCCGGCAACTCAGGGGCGGCGGCGAAGTCGGATGCTGCCTCCCCTGCAACAACCGAGTCAGTTGCAAATGCAGTCGCGTGCAAGGGGCCGCTCAATACCGGATCCTTGGATCAAGCACAGTATAGAGAAGATCAATAAGCAAATTCACGAGGACATAGACGAAGCTGAACAGCAGCACGATGCCCTGAATGACCGGGTAATCGCGTCGCAGTATGGCGTCGACTGTAAGCCGGCCGATGCCTGGAATGGCGAATACGGTCTCGGTCACCACCGCCCCGCCGATCAAAAGGGCGATGCCGATACCGATCACGGTCACGATCGGCACGGCGGCATTCTTCAAGGCATGCAGGAAAAGGATGCCGCTTTGCCCCATGCCCTTGGCCCGCGCGGTGCGAATATAGTCCTGCTGTAAAACTTCGAGCATGGTGGCACGTGTCACCCGCGCAATCAGAGCGATGTACACAAAGCCGAGCGCAATCGCCGGCAGGATCAGGTTCTCCAGCCACGGCCAGACCCCTTCCCTCAGTTGCGTGTAGCCCTGCACCGGAAGCCAATCGAGCTCAAGCGCGAAGACATATGCGAGCAGATAGCCCATCACAAAAACCGGGACCGAGAAGCCCAGCACCGCGAAGGCCATGACGGCGCGATCAATCAGGGTGTCGGGCTTCCATGCGGCCAACACGCCGATCGGCACGGCGACGGAAACCGCGAGTATCAGCGTAACCACCATCAGCGAGAGCGTCGGCTCGATGCGCTGCCCGATCAAGGCCGCAACCGGGAGGTTGGTGAAAATCGAAGTGCCGAGATCGCCGTGAAGAATCTGCCAGACCCACTCGCCAAAACGGACAAGGAACGGCCGGTCGAGGCCGAGGCTCTGGCGAATGCGCTCCACATCCGCAGGGCTCGCCTGGTCGCCCGCGATGACAGCGGCCGGATCCCCGGGCGCAATGTAGAGCAGACTGAACACGAACAGCGCGACCACCGCCATCACGGGGATTGTCGCCAGGATACGCCGAATGACGTAGTTCAGCATGGGCGCATGCTAGCAGGATTCATGCCGCTTAGGCGGCCTTGCTGACGCCCCAGAAGAACGGCAGCGGGCCCTTTACGATCCCCGATACGTTTGAGCGCCAGGCTTGATGGGTGAGGAAAAAGCCGGTTGGGGTATAGACCACGTCCTCGCATGCCGCTCTGTTGAGCCGGCTTATCGCCGCCTTCTCTTCGTCGAGATTTGCTGCCTCGTACCACGCAGTTATCTCGGCTTCGACCTTCTCACTCGTGGGCCAGCCGAACCATGCCTTGTCGCCGTTGGCGCGGATCGCCGTATAGCTTGACGGATCGACGCAAACGGCCCCGGCATGCCAGGTATGGAACATCTGCCAACCGCCTTGGCCGGGAGGCGATTTCTGCGCTCGCCGCGCCGCGGTAGTGCCCCAGTCGATGGCCTTGAAATCCACATTCATGCCCAGTCGCTTGAGCAGGTCGGCGGTGACCTCACCCTGCGCCTTGGCGATTTGGAGATCCTGCGCCACCAAACACGTGACGGGCTGACCGGCGTAACCGCTCTGGTCGAGCAGACGCTTGGCGGCGTCCAGATCGCGCGGGCCCTTGAGGATATCGCCCCCCTCTTCGGTATAGAGCGGCGTGCCCGGCGTGAAAAAGCCGGGCAGGGGCTTCCAATAGGCGTCGTCCCCGACGACGGCGCGCATGTAATCCTCCTGGCTCATTGCCGTGAGGATGGCGCGGCGCGCACGCACGTCGTTGAAGGGGGGATGGAGATGATTCATGCGGAAGCTGCCGATATTTCCCAGCGGGTCGGCGATATCGACCGCCACGTTCCGACTCTTCTTGAGCACCGGCACGAGATCGGCGAGCGGCGTTTCCCACCAGTCGATCTCGCCGTTTTGCAGCGCAGCTGATGCGGTTGCCGGATCGGCCATGACGACCCACTCGATGCGGTCGAGCAAAATCTGCTTTCCGCCTGCGAGCCACGAGCTCGGCTCCTGTCGCGGTACATATTCGGAAAATCTTTCGAATACCGCCCGGGCACCGGGGACCCATTCGCTGCGCACGAGCTTCATCGGTCCGCTGCCCACGTAGTCGCTGATGGGCTTGAATGGGTCGGTGGCGGCGATGCGAGCGGGCATGATGAAGCATGATGGTGTCCCCACCTTGCCCAGCGCGATCGGCAATTTCGAATAGGGCCGTTTGAGCGTCCAACGAAAGCTGCGGTCATCAACGGCGACAAGCTCGTTCTCGATCGCCTTGATCATCAGGCCCATGTTGTCGCGCGCCTGCCAGCGGGCCAGGCTCGCGATCACGTCCTTTGCGAGCACCGGTTCGCCGTCGTGAAATCTCAGGTTCGAGCGTAGGCGGAATGTCCAGGTCAGGTGGTCGGCCGACAATTCTTCCGATTCGACCATCTGGCGCTGGGGCTGCAGGTTGGCGTTCACGCCGTAGAGCATGTCCCAAACGAGCGCGGCGCCATTGCGCACGACATACTGCGTGTTCCAGATAGGATCGAAATTGGCCAGATCCGCCTGGGGCACGAAGCGCAGCGTGCGCGCCGCGAGGCGTTGGGATATGGCAGGGGCCGCAAGTCCGGCAGTGGCTGCGAGCGCGCCTGCGCCGGTCGCGGATTTCAGAAACGCTCTTCGGTCCATGCTGGGTACTCCGCCTTAAGGAGCCGCGTCCCCAGGACGCTCCATCGAGGCTATTGGGCCATCAGGCAGCCTTGCCGACGCCCCAGAAAAAGGGAAGCGGTCCCCGTGGTATCCCCGTGACGTTCCTCCGCCACGCTTGGTGCGTCAGATAAGATCCGAGCGGCGCGTAGACGACGTGATCGAGAGCAGCCCGGTTCAGCCGGCGGGTCGCCGCCTGCTCCTCAGCAAAAGACTTCGCGTCGTACCAGGCGGCGATCTCGGCTTCGACCTCTGGAATGCTCGGCCAACCGAACATCGCCTTCTCGCCATTGGCACGCAAGAACTTGTTCGAGGGGTCGGTCGAATCCACCCCATACACGCCCGTGTGGAAGAGGTGCCAGCCCCCCTGGCCGGGAGGAGACTTTTGCGTGCGCCGGGCGACCACCGTGCCCCAGTCGGTAGCGATAAAATCGACGTTGATCCCGAGCCGATGCAGCAGGTCGAAGGTCACGTCGCCCCATGCCTTGTGTGCCGCCAGGTCCTGCGCCGCCATCAGGATGATCGGCTCACCGGAATAGCCGCTTTTCGCCAGCAGATGCTTCGCGGCAGCGATGTCTCGCGGACCCTTGAGGATTTCGCCTCCTTCCTCGTTGTAGAGCGGCGAGCCGGGAACGAAGAACCCGGGCATCGGCTTCCACAAGCTCTTGTCGTCCCCGACATAGGCGCGCATGTAATCCTCCTGGCTCATCGCCATCAGGATGGCGCGGCGCGCCCTCACGTCATTGAATGGCGGGAACAGGTGGTTCATGAACAACATGCCGGTGGATCCGAGAGGATCGGCTATGTCGACTACGACGTTGCGGCTCTTCCGCAAGGTCGGAATCAAGTCGGGCAGCGGCCGCTCCCACCAGTCGACTTCGCCGCTTTGCAGGGCTGCTGCAGCCGTGGCCGGGTCGGAGATCACCACCCATTCCACTCGCTCGACGAGAATCCGCTTTCCGCCCGCAAGCCAGGAGGCGGATTCCTGCCGTGGACTGTAGTCCGCGAACTTCTCGAACACGGCCCTGGCACCGGGCAGCCACTCGTTCTTGACGAAGCGCATTGGCCCGCTGCCGACATGTTCACTGATTTGCTTGAAGGGATCGGTCGCGGCGATCCGGGCGGGCATGATGAAGCAGCATGGGGTGGCCATCTTGCCCAGCGCCAGCAGCATCTTCGGAAACGGCCGCCGCAGAGACCAGCGGAAGGTCCGGTCATCGATGACGGCAAGCTCGTTCTCCACCGCCTTGATCATCTGGCCCATGGGCTCGCGTGCAGCCCAGCGCCGGATACTGGCCACGGCATCCGTTGCCAGGACGGGCTCGCCGTCGTGAAATTTCAAGCCGGGCCGCAGCCGGAATGTCCAGAGGAGGCCATCCGAAGACACATCCTCGGATTCGATCATTTGGGGCTGCGGCTGCAGGTCGGCATCAATGCCGTAAAGCGTGTCCCACACGAGCAGCGCGGCGTTGCGCGCGATGTAAGCCGTGCTCCAGATCGGATCGAAATTGGCCAGATCCGCATGCGGCACGAGACGCAATGTGCGTGCCGTGGCGCCCTGGGACAGAGCAGGGCAAGCGAGCCCGCCCGCCGCCGTGGCCGCGACTGCTGCGCTCGTGGTTTTTAGGAATACCCTCCGGTCCACGCTGCTGCCCTCCAGGAGGGGTCAAACAGCCTTGCCGACTCCCCAGAAGAACGGCAACGGACCCTTTACGATCCCGCTCACGTTCTTGCGCCAAGCCTGATAGTTGAGGAAGAAGCCGGTCGGAGCATAGACCACGCCTTCGAGCGCCGCCTTGTTCAGCCGCGCGATCGCGGTTTTCTCCTCGTCCAGCGAGCTCGCCTCGAACCACGCCGTGACCTCCTTCTCGACCGGGGGAATGTCGGGCCAGCCGAACCAGGCCTTATCGCCATTGGCGCGTACCCCGATCGAGACCGCGGGGTTCACGCAATCGGCCCCGGCATGCCAAGTGTGGAACATCTGCCAGCCGCCTTGACCGGGTGGTGTTTTCTGCGCGCGGCGCGCGCCCACCGTTCCCCAGTCGATCGCGGCGAAATCGACGTTCATGCCGAGGCGCTTGAGCAGATCGGCCGTGATGTCCCCCTGTGCTTTGGTGAAAGACAGGTCCTGCGCCACCAGGCAAGTGACCGGCTGATCCGTGTAGCCGCTTTCCGCCAGGAGCTTCTTGGCCGCATCGAGATTGCGTGGGCCCTTGAGGATCTCGCCACCCGCCTCGGTGTAGAGAGGAGTGCCGGGCGTGAAGAAGCCGGGCAGCGGCTTCCACAGAGCGTTATCGTCGCCCACGATGGCGCGCATGTAATCTTCCTGGCTCATCGCCATCAGTACCGCGCGGCGTGCGCGCACGTCGTTGAACGGCGGATAGAGATGGTTCATGCGGAAGGAGCCGATGTTTCCCAGCGGGTCCGCGATGTCCACCGCGACGTTGCGGTTCTTTCGCAAGAGCGGCACCAGGTCGGGGATGGGAGTCTCCCACCAGTCGACCTCGCCGTTCTGCAGTGCTGCCGCCGCCGTGGCGGGATCGGGCATCACTATCCACTCGATGCGATCGACCATCATGCGCTTGCCGCCGGCGAGCCAGGAAGCAGGCTCTTGGCGCGGCACATAATCCGAGAATTTCTCGAACACCGCCTTGGCCCCGGGCACCCACTCGTCCTTGACAAAGCGCATCGGCCCGCTGCCGATATATTCCGTGATCTGCTTGAACGGGTCCGTCTGGGCGATCCGCTCCGGCATGATGAAGGCTACCTGAGTGCTGACTTTCCCCAGCGCCAGAAGCATCTTCGGAAAAGGCTTCTTCAGGACCCACTTTACTGTGCGGTCATCGACGGCCGTGAGCTCCTGCTGCATGGGCTTGAGCATCTGGCCCATGAGGTCGCGGGCCGCCCACCGGTCGAGGCTCGCAGCCACATCCTTGGCCAGCACCGGCTCACCGTCGTGGAACTTCAATCCTGAGCGCAGACGGAATGTCCAGGTGAGGCCATCGGAAGAGACTTCCTCGGATTCCACCATCTGCCGTTGCGGTTGCAGCTTGTCGTCCGACCCGTAGAGCGTGTCCCACACCATGGCGGACGCATTGCGCACGACATACTGCGTGCCCCAGATCGGATCGAAATTTGCGAGGTTGGCTTGCGGGACGAAACGCAGCACCCGCGCGGCGGCCCCTTGCGAGATGGCCGGGGTGGATAATTTGCCCGTCATTCCCAGCGTGCCCGCGCCCGCAACGACTTTCAGAAGCGTTCTGCGATCCATGGCCTGATCTCCCAGGGCGTGCCTAGACTTGCGCCAGTTTGCCTCGTTGTTAGATGCGCCTGCAGTCGCGCGATCGCTCCTTCGAGCGGCGCAGTTGATCCGCGGGTGTCCCAGCAAACGACGTGCCAGCTCTGATATCCTGGTCCTGGCGGGGCGAGCGCGTCAAGCCTGAGATGGGCGCCGCGCATGTGGCCAAATCGCCCTGAGCTATTTCACCTTTTTCACGAAGGCGGCGAGGTCGGCCAAACGGTGCTGCCAGAACAGATAAACGTCCTTGTTCTCTTGCACGTCTGCAAGATTGCCAGTGCTATACACCCCACTTAGAACCGCGCAGGGTATGACCTGGGCCCGGCCGAGTTGATTGTACCAATGTGCGGCCTTCCCGCCGGTATCGTGCACCAAGCGCTTGTAGGAATTGACGGTTGAATTGGAGACTTTGCACTCGATTGCCATCACCCGCCCGTCTCTGAGCCGCGCCACCACGTCAGCCCGGGTCCCGGCCAATCGGGTCTCGCCGCAGAAGTGACGAGGGGCCGGCGAGGCGGTCAGCATCGGGATTTCCTTCGCTTTCACTTCTTTCATGCCCAGGCTGGCAAGCAGGTGCTTTACTGCTTGCTCCTGCGCCTCTTTCGACGTGTTCCGACGCCGAGTGCCCACATCGCTGGATGCGGCAAGGGAGGCCGATGCGATCACGGCACGTTCGAGTTCATTGTTGGAAGCTTGGCGGCCCTCCGTTATCCAGGGAAAACGGTGGGGGTCAATGATCGTCAGCACCGTGTCGCGAACACGCTTGGCACTGGCCGGGTCCATGCGCAGCCGCGAAGACGTGATCGTCGCGTCAGCGACGGTTTCAAGATCATCCTCGGAGATTGGTGGCGCCGTCAGGTACCGGAATGCCTTCTGCGCGTCGCGCCCATCCATCAGGTCGGCGACGAGTTCAGCATTGACAGGGTCAGCAGCGACGTCCGGTAATCTGTTGATAAGCTCGCGAAAAATTGCGGCGAATGTGGCAAAGAACTGATTGTACAGATCGAGCGGCTCCAACAATCGCTCATTGCGGAAGGTGCTCTTCGCTGTGGCCGCATCAGATGCCAACTCGGCTTCCGTCCACCGCTTCGGGAGCCGCTTCGCCTTTGGCGAGGTAGCCATGAATATCTTCTAGACGCGGTAAAAGGGTGCGCTCAAGCTCCTTTGGCTCGAATTTGATCAGTCCGCCAGCATAAGTGCGACCGCCGGTCGTGCTCGTGTGGCTTCGCAGGTAGGCCAGAACGGCCCTCAATTCCGCGTCGCTTAATGGCGCGCGCGGGTACAGACCATGAGCAATGTTGATATGCCTCGCCAGCACTTTGTTGCGCACGAACGCGGGGGCCCGACGCGCCATATAGGTGCACAGGATGGGAGCCGGCGCTCGCAAGCCGACTGACCACCACGCGCGACGATGCGTGGCGATGTAGCTTTCATGCGCCCCGTGCTTTCTGGCCCAGACGAGAAAGCGCTGCACTTCCTTGCGCTCGTCGCTATTGAGCGCATCGAGCTCGGCCGGCAAATCGATCACGCGATGCAGCCCTTTGATCGAGGCCAGCTCGGCGCCTGCCGCCAGCAATTCGCGGGCGCTGGTGACTGTGATTGGCTTGAACTGTTTCGGCACGTCACGTGCCGCGTCGTTGTCGATCCAGACCTCATTGCTCCCGGTCACCTGCCCCCGATGAACGCGGAATAACGCACCGAGCTCGATGAACCCGGCAGGTGCCCCCTTTTGCTCGCGGACAAACACGGACCATTTGTGCGCGCTGGCCATTTTGTCCCGAGCGATTGGGCGGCCTCGACCCAAAGGAGCCAAGTCCGCGAGCGAGCTAACTGAGCGCATGGTGATTTCAGTCGGCCGTTTGCCAACGCGGAAGCAAGTAACCGCGCCGGTAGTTAGGGCATCAACGAAGGGCTGGGCCTTGGGATCTATGAGATGTATGGCGGTACCACCCAGTCCGTCGGCGAGCAAACAGCGGAGCACAGCGCCATAATTCACATCGAGCCATTCTGCCGCGGTGATGAAGGCACCATAGTCGCCGGGTTGGGCGAGCTCGCGCGTCTTGAGAAAGAAATGGATGTGCAGGCCGGCGAGCTTGCTCGCCGTCAAGCCAAGGCGCTCGGCTGAGGCAGCAAACCAATTCTTCCAGTGCTCGCCGATCTTATGATGGCGGACATAGGGCGGATTGCCGATGAACAACGTAGGGCGCGCGATTGCCGGTAGCACAAAGCTTCGATAGTCGATCACATGTACGGTCAGGCGATCGGCAAAACCGTGCGCGGCGGCATTGGCGCGTAGCATCAAGCTGGCGAGCGGGTCGAGCTCGATTGCGATGAGCTCCGCGTTGGGAAAGGTACGAGCGGCAGCGATCAGAAAACGGCCGGAGCCCGCCCCTGGATCAACCACTCGGGCAGGGCTCCGGTTCTCGGTCCGGGCCCATGCTGTCATGGCATCGACGATCGGCGCCGGCGTATAGGTTGCGCCGCGTTGACGGCGCTGCTCAGCGCTCCTCAGCGAGCAAAACGCGGCCCCGAGTACATCTTTACCGGCGAGGATTTGCGTGCGTCCGTGCGCAACGAGGCGAGAATCGATCCGCTGAGCGTGCGCAAGAAGGTTCCTTTCGGAGGTTGATAGTCCCGCAACAGCATTCCCCATTAATGCCGCGGCGAGAGAAACAAGCTGTCTTTGGCCAGCGTCCATGATTTCCGGTTGCGGTCTCTCTTCTAGAAGCCGATCGAGGGGTACACTTGGCGCCTCCAAAGTTGCCTTGGCGCAGCCTCGGTCTACACGCCCCTCGCCAACCTGATTCGCAGGCTCCTCCTGCGCGGCTTTGCTTTCGAGGAGTCCCGCTTGCATTGACGAGTCGTCGACTGAGGTCAACGAGCTTAGGCGAGAAATAATCGAATTCCACCGCGCGCATTCGTCTTGGCGGATGGGCTCGGATCGCAGGCGTTCGTAGAGCCAATCTCTCCCTGGGTTCATGCTCGATCCGTATAGGACAAAACATGAACATACGTGGACTTTCAGCCCTTGTCGAGTCGCGCCAGGCGGCGTTCGCCGGCGGTCGTGACGCTGTCCCCCCTCGATGTAACCCGCCCAAGCCTGACGGAATGCGCGGGTCCGATCGGGGAAGGGCATCTGCCGATGCGCTGTTGAGGAATCCCACTACCGGCATGGCCGGCTGCTGTGCGCGTGCGGCGAGCGACGATCCCACAGTCATTGCGCCGACTGCGCCGATAAATTCGCGTCGCCTCATATCTCACTCCAGCTCAGGGAGGAGGGGATCGTAATGGTGAAAACCAAGCCAATGGAAGAGGGACAGCCTGGTCTCGAGCTAGCGTCCAGCTTGCAGGCCCCGCCCGACTCTGTGTTACAGAACAAACTATGAACACTGCCGCCCTCATGACGCGCGTCTACTGGGCCTCTAGAGCTATCGCTGGTTTAGCCGCAGCGTTGGATGCAACCATTTTTGCGATTCTGCCAAAACGCCAAAACGAAGCCAACAGGGAAAAGCGAGCAAAAACAATGTTGGAAGATGAACAATACAACCTAAAGGATAATTTCTTATATTAATCTCGTTATGCTTGTGACAAGCTAAGGGCACTCCGCAATTTGCATGGTCGTGATTTCGATCCCGTTGTTTACAGAGGAGAGCACTGTTGTTTACGAGGAGCGCTTTCTAGCTCTCACAAGCTGTTGCGGTGACGCCCCTGTTCGCCAATTTGCCGCTGCGGAGGTTTCAGACGCGTCATCCTGAACTTTTTTGCCCGAACTTTTTTGCCGGGTCTTTCGGCGGGGCATCGCGTCGGCAGCACGCAGTGTCGAGGTGAATAACGCGCTGATCGTCAAACCGCATTTAATTTGTTCGACGCCTTCGGGTGCCACCATCGGCCGGCAATCACCACCCCTTCCGAGACAATCCTGCGGTCGCCGGACAGGTGCTCGCCCACGACATCCACATAATCGAAGCGGCCCTCCTTCACCGAGAGAATCGTCGCATCGCCCACGCTGCCGGGTTTGAGACTGCCGAGCTCAGGCCGCTTCAACGCGAATGCGGTGTTGGCGGTGGATGCGGCGATCACGTCTGCGAGCGGCATGCCGAGACAGAGAAACTTGGAGAGCGTGGTGACTTGATCGAACGCTGGCCCGTTGATGCAGAGCGCATGCACGTCGGAGGAGATGGTATCCGGCAGGAAGCCATTGGCCAGCATTGCGCGCGCGGTCTTGAACGCAAACGACCCCTTGCCGTGCCCGATATCGAAGAGGACGCCGCGCTGGCGCGCTTCCCGCACCGCCCGTTTGATCGTCCCCTGCGCGGTGGCAGGCGAGTTGGGAAAAGGGCGAAACGCGTGCGTCAGGATATCGCCGGGCCGCAGGCGTGCGAGCACTTCTTCATAGCTTGGCGGCGGCTCATCGATATGCGCCATCACTGGCAAACCGACTTCCTCCGCCACCTGGAGTGCGACATCGAGCGGCACGGTCCCGGAACGTCCCGAAGCACGAGCGCCGACCCGGACCTTGATTCCCACAATGAGATCCGGGTTGGCACGCGCGACGTCTACCGCATCCGCTGGCGCGAGCAGACGAATATTCTCGCTCTCGCCGACCATTACCCGGTGCGAGAACGCGAAAATGCCGCCGAAGGAAATGTGCAAGTAGGCGAGGATGCGCACCTCGCTGCGCTCGATCACATGTTTGCGGAAGCCTGCAAAGTTGCCCGGTCCCGCGCTGCCGGTATCGATGGCGGTGGTCACGCCGGACCGGCGGCAGAAATCTTCGGCATCGATCCCGAGTGACGTACCGCCCCAGTACACATGGGTATGAAGGTCTATCAGTCCCGGCGTGACAATCGTTCCGGATACGTCGCGGACCTCGCTGCTTGCATCGGCCTTCAGGCCGCTTCCGATTTGCGCCACCTTGCCCCGCGCGAATGCCACGTCGGTGACGGCATCGAGCTTTTGCGACGGATCGATGACTCGGCCGCCGCGGAGAATGAGGTCGTTGCTCATTTCACCTCGATCGTTCCGAGCTTATTGGTAAGGCTGTGCGCGGTCACCGGATTGCCGTCGCGGGTCACGTCCATCTTGCGCACGATATCGCCGCCTCCTGGAATGGCCCAGCTCTCAAGCGGCTTTGAGCTCTGCTCGGCGCAGCAAATCGACGAACACGGCCGCCATCTCAGCTTCCTTCGGTGCCCAGTCCTCCTGCGGCACGAGATCGACGTCGAGGTCTTCTGGAAACAGATCGTGCAATTCGCTTCCCGCGATCATCCGGTGCGCCGCCTGCGCAATCGAGTGATTGTGGGTCCGATCGTTGCCGGGAATGATGCAGGTCGGCACCTTGATCGAGCTCATATCTTTTTCGCTGACCCCGATGACGGGGAGCTCGGCACCCCGGCGGAATTGCTCCTCCCACCGCTCCATGGCCGCTATGAAGTCTTCGGGCTTCATGGCCATCAGGGTTTCACGGTTTGACGGTCGTGCCGCAATGCGCTCCTTGAAGTGATCAAGCTCGCAAACCGCAGCCATGCCGCCCTGACGGGCCGCGCGGATGTATTGTCCGTAATAATTTTCGGTGAGGCGCTGGGCCGCGAATGCCCCGCCGGTGACGCGCCAGAGCAGCAGCGCGCGTACGGCTTGCGGATATTTCAGCGCGAACAGGAGGGAAAGCCGGCAGCCGGACGAGCCGCCGCCGAGCACCGCAGGCAATCCGTTGAGCTGCGAGAGCAGCTCGTAGAGGTCGTCGGCCCAGATCTCGTACTCCGACGTTTTCCCGCCGATGACGATGTCGGAGACGCCGCAATTTCTGCGGTCGTGAATGAGCACGCGGTAACCGGCGTCCGCCATGCGCTGCGCCAGCGATTTCACCATGTCGAGGGCGCGGCGGCCTCCGGGCGAAAGCGCGACCCACGGTCCATGCGAACCGAGCACCTCATAATTGAGATTGGCACCGCGGAGCTTGGCGACAGGCATGCTCGTTCTCCCGATTGTCGATCGCTAAGAGTAGCGCCGTATCCTGTGCCAGGATAGTCTGCGAGCCCATGCTGGAGCGTGTTGCACGGCCAGCGCCAATGTCGCCCGGGTCTCAAAAAACAGCTTGGTCGCACTGATGCGCTACGAGCTTTACTACTGGCCGACCATTCAGGGGCGTGGCGAATTCGTCCGGCTCGCTCTGGAAGAGGCCGGCGCCGATTATATCGAAGTCGCACGGCGGCCGGGCAAGCGCGGCGTTCCTGCAATGACCAGGCTGATGGACGACAAGCGGAGCAAGCGCCCGCCCTACGCGCCGCCGTTCATCAAGGCGGGAAAGCTTGTCATCGCGCAGACCGCAAACATCCTGCTGTATCTCGGGCCTCGGCTCGGGTTTGCGCCCCGCGACGAGGCGGGTCGCCTGTGGGCGCACCAATTGCAGCTCACCATCTCCGATCTGGTGGTCGAAATCCATGATACCCACCATCCCGTCACGACATATCTCTACTACGAGGAGCAACGGCCGGCTGCCAAGCGCCGCACTGCGGATTTTTGGCGCTATCGCGTGCCGAAAATCCTTGGCTATTTTGAGCGCGTGCTCGCAAGAAGCGGCGGCCCGCACGTGCTCGGCCGCAGGCTTTGCTATGTGGACCTTTCGTTGTTTCAGATCATCGAGGGATTGCGCTACGCGTTTCCCAGGCGGATGAAGCGGTTCGAGAAGAAGGTCCCCCGCCTCGTCGCGCTGCACGATCGCGTCGCCAAGCGCCCCCGCATCGCGTCCTATCTCGCCTCGAAGCGGAGGATCCCATTCAGCCAGTGGGGGATCTATCGCTATTTCAGGGAGCTTGATCGATGAGCTGCCTGGCGCGCGCGCCGCTTGCGGCGGCGCTTCTCCCGGCATTTCACGCATCTGCAGCCGCGCGGCGTGATCACGTTGAGGAAATAATCGCGGCCATAGTCGTATGTGATCTCGTCGCCGGGGTGGATTATCTTGATGGCGCGCAGGATGATCTTTCCCTTGCTCCGGTGCGACTCGGCATTTGGCCGGCAGGAATGGTTGGCGTAACGCGCGATGTTCTTCCGGCTTGAGCCGTCGATCGTCCAGCGGCTGTTGATCTCGTAGAGATAACGGCTGCCACGGGCCTCGAGCTTCTCGGCCTGTTCATTCGTCAGCCGGCGCCCCTTATATTCCGCTATGAAAGCACGCTTCTTGATCGGTTCGGTCGCGAACAAGCCAAGGCCGGTGCTTGATCGGCCGACCCGAAAGGGTTTCCTGCGAGGCATGAGCCCGTTAAACAGCGATTCTGAGCTGATCCTGATTGTTGATTTGCTCCGGCGTGGTTTCAAGCGAAAAGTTCTGCGCGGTCGAATGGGTCCACAGCGAGGCAAGCAAGTGGAATTGGGTGAGCTACCTGGAGCATAAAATGAACGCGCCCGTTGACATCACTCTGCCGTCGTATCGGCACACGCCGCTCTTTCCGCTCGGTAAGGACAGCAGCCCTTATCGCAAGCTCACCGGCAACGGCGTACGGCTGGAAACGGTCGGTCGGGCGGAGATGC
>Ga0207693_10000411_pt1 | contig 38941 bp, 21 predicted proteins | sample LARL81metaG_FD_184347 | JGI IMG/M metagenome (GOLD analysis project Ga0207693, IMG submission 184347) | Corn, switchgrass and miscanthus rhizosphere microbial communities from Kellogg Biological Station, Michigan, USA - LAR L8-1 metaG... | ecosystem: Host-associated > Plants > Roots >... | reverse complement strand
TGCCGCCAAAGACGCGTACATACGGCGCGCCCAAGGCTGCAGCCAGATCGATGAAGCGGCGAGCATCTTCTAACTCCTTGGCGCGCTTCGCCGGTTCTTCCACATACAACTGTGCGGAACTGCTTACGCAGGCGATCTTCAGCTTGCTGTCATGGATCTCTTTCTTGGCTGGCTCGATTCGATCGGGTGCAAACAGAGGAAGGGCCGGCAAGTCCAGTTTCCCTTCGATCCCTCGGAGTTCAATGGCAGAGAATCCATGTTGGGAAGCAAACTCCAGAATCTTTTTCCACTCCCATCCGGGACATCCCAGCGTCGAAAATGCCAGAGGGATCTTGCTCGCCTTCGCGTCATTCGTCTTTGTCTGGCCCCAGACCATCGGGGCAAGCATGGCCGACGAAAGCACCTGCAGGAATTGACGCCGGTTGTTCATCATGGCGTTAAAGATCTCCCTTCTTCATTTGTTGCACTGCGTAGTCGCAGGCGCGCGCGGTCAGTGCCATGTAAGTAAGCGACGGATTCACGCACGACGATGAAGTCATGGCGCCTCCGTCGGTGATGAAAAGATTTTTCACGTCGTGTGTCTGATTGTAGGCGTTTAACACTGAGGTCTTTGGATCGCGGCCCATGCGAGCCGTTCCCATCTCGTGGATCGCAAAGCCGGGCGGCTCGTTCTCGGCGAAGGGCTCAATATCATGCGCTCCCGCAGCGGCCAGCATTTCCGCGGCTGAGATCGACATATCTCGTCGCATGGCGAGTTCATTCTCGCTCCATGCGCAGTGGACCTTTAGAACCGGAATTCCCCACGCATCGACTTTTTCCTTATCCAGTTCTACGTAGTTGGAGTGATTGGGCAGACACTCGCCGTATCCGCCAAAATGGAATCGCCACGGCCCCGGTCGGCTGATCGACGTCTTGAAATCCGCTCCAAATCCAGTTTGGGTAATCCCTCGGTCCCAACCTTCGCGGAAGGCGCCGCCCTCAAAACCGTACCCTCGGACAAATCCAGTCTGCTTCGTTTTCACGTTACGAAACCGCGGAACGTAAATTCCGTTGGGCCGCCGGCCGAATTCCATACGGTCTTCGTTGCCGGGGATGATCGCTGAGGCGCCTCCGGTCTTTACGTGGTCCATCACGTTATGCCCGAGTTCGCCACTCGAGCTTGCCAATCCTCCAGGAAATTCCGGCGTGGCCGAGTTGAGCAGGATGCGGACCGACTCGAGGGCGGACGCGCACATGAAGACCACCTTGGCCCGAAACTCCAGTGGAGCGCGGGTTTGGCCGTCAATGACGCGCACCCCGGTTGCCTTTCGCGTACGCGAGTCAAAACTCACGCTATGTACAACGCTGTAAGGGCGCAGCGTCATCCGTCCGGTCTTCTCTGCCGCCGGCAGTGTCGCGTTGAGGCTGCTGAAGTAGGATCGCGTGATGCATCCGCGCTCGCAGGGACCGCAGTAATGACACGCGGCGCGACCACCGTGATCCCGGGTGAGAATGGCTGCCCGGCCGATGGTCAGCACGCGTTCTTCCCCAAAATGTTTTGCGATGGCGTCGCGGACCACTACTTCCGCACAGTTCAGTTCCATGGGTGGAAGAAATTTGCTGTCGGGCAAGTGCGGGAGCCCGAGGGCCTCACCGGTGATCCCAACGAACTCTTCAACGTGGTCGTACCAGGGCGCCAAATCTGCGTACCGGATGGGCCAGTCGACCGCAATGCCTTCGCGAAGATTGGCTTCGAAATCGAGATCACTCCAGCGGTAGACCTGGCGGCCCCACATGATCGAACGTCCGCCAACCTGGCGGCCGCGAATCCACCGGAATGGCTTGTCAGGAGCGGTTGTATAGGGATTTTCTTTGTCGCTGACAAAAAACTTTGCCGACCACTCATCACACGCGTAGCACGTGCTCTGGATCGGCTGATCTTCCCTCTGCCGGCGGCGATCGCGCATGCCTCGGAATCGCATCTCCCACGGTGGAACGTGTTCGACATAATCCTGCTCGGGGACAATCGGTCGTCCAGCCTCAAGCACTAACGTCCTGAGGCCTTTCTCGGTCAATTCTTTCGCAGCCCAGCCGCCGGTAATGCCGGAGCCGACCACGATCGCATCGTAGTTGATTGCGTCGTTCACTTGTGCGCTGCGCCCCCTTTGGCAGGCGGCACTGGGGCGCAAGCGTCATGGGAATCAGGGATCATTTGAAAATGCAATTCCTGAGTGGCACCAGCTTCGGAGGTGTAGTAGGCGGTAAGGGTCAGACTGCGAAACATGGAATAGAAATTCCTGGTGACTGCATGTGATCCGCGGCGCGGACGAGGAGCGGCGTTTGCATCCTCGGTCATCTTCTGCCCGAGCCATGTCAGAATCGCGGCTTGCTGAACGGGAGTGGCCTCGACAAAATTCCCAGCAAACAATGTTTTCGTACGAAGATCCACTTCCGCCAGGCCAGTCAGAAAGCGGGTGCGGTCTTCCTCGTCGTACCACTCGGTCAACATCAGATCGATGAATTCGCTGGTCCCAACGTCTGTGGCGCCGGGAGTGTCGGTTCTCGGAAGGAGCAACTCTGCCATGGTTCTTACAGTGGCGTCCTGGTGAGCGTTCAAGGTGCGCGGAGCCGAGGAGGCGTCGACCAAGTTGCGAGCTTCCCGCATCGCGGCCAAAAGGCTGCGTGGGGCCAATTGGAGGGCCGTTCCCGTCGCCAGCAATCGAAGGGCTTCACGTCTGTCCATAGCAGGATTTTCTGGTGCGCAAAGTATTCTATGTTACCCGCCGACGAGATGGGAATCAGGGTTTTGGTACAACGCGTCGCGAATCGTGCTGCCGGGCGGCTGGGCCTGGCCATGTGACGATCGTCGTATTGGGATAATAATGTCCCAGAATTTGATGGAAGTCCGCGCCGGATTCGGCCATCGATTTCGCGCCGGATTGGCAAAGGCCGATTCCATGTCCTTGGCCCGTTCCTTCCAGAGCGAGCCGATTCTGCTCCAGTTTCGCGACGAAGTCATTGCTGGGGACCGCCGCCCATCCGAGGCGACGAACCGTCTTCAGCCGTGCCGATTCGTCGGAAGCGCGCAGTGTGGCAGACTCGTGACCGGGGATCCGGCTTGACCAATGTGATGGGTGTTCGCGGCAATATCTGCACTCGACGGAAAAATACGGATAGTTCGCCGTTGGAAGTCCCAGTTCCGCGGGAGTGCGCGTGCGCCCGCTGCAACTGCGCGTGTACATCGCTGCGACTGGATGAGAATCGTAGACAAGTACCAGGTCGCGGGTAGCGTTGCCGGCCCTTGCCGCAGCAGTCCCAAGTAAAGGCGGCTCGCGGAGAAACTGACAATGGGTTGTATCGCAGAAATCGAAGTCGTAATGACGACGCCCGCCTGCGATGAAGTAAGAACGGGTCGCGATGGCTTGAGCTTCCAGCGCCTCGAACGGAGTATCTGGCGCATTCTCTGCGGCCACCACCGATTCCACCGCGATTTCACGGTCCATCGTAATAACGCTGGTTAAGCTTCCGGAGGTCGGCCTGATTTCCAGGGTGCCATGGTAGCGGCGAACGATCTTCTCGGGTACAGCCAGCAGGAAGTCGGCAGGTTTGCTATCGCGGCCGGCAACGATCACCTTCGATGCTGTAATTGCTTGCGTTCCTGCAGACACGATCACACTGACGCCGGAGATGCGGACCGCGGCTGAACTGATACCGGAGCTGTTCTCGAGGACGATGACGTTCTCTCCAGCCCGCAACATCAAGGCGACACCTTCTGGTGCTCGCACCTCGACTTGGGTGGGATGAAAGAGGCCAAGCACTCCGATGCGAACTTCTGAGACGGAGGAATCAGGATCGGCATTCTCCGCGAGGACTGGTGAGCGCAGCGGAATCGAAGCGAGCACACACGAGAATACTGCGATTAGCCCGAAATGATTCTTGACCCGGCTTGCGATTTTCCGGCGCACCTCTAATCCTCGATCCGGCGAAGCATCTGCCCCGCGGTCTTTGCGGCTTGCGAGCCAGGCACTCCATGAACGCGGACCATCAGGAGAATTCTCGGATCGTCCGCTGGGGCGAGTACCACCGTGAACCCGTCCCCGGGAGCTTGTCGCGAATGTGTACACACCGATGTGCCTGTTTTCGCGAGAGCACCGGACGAGGGAAATGCTCGATGCACTGCCGCAGCAGTTCCCTGCTTTGCCGACAAAGCCATACCGTCGAGAACCTGGCTTACGCCTGGCTGTTGACGCTGGCGAATCAGTTCGAGGTAAGCGTGAGCCACGCGCAAGGGAGAAGTCCGCCAGAGCGTCCCGAGACCCGCGAGTTCAGGTCCGGAAGCTTCAGGGGCGGGACGATCGAGCCCGTAACGGCCCGCGACGGGAGCAACTTCTGCCGCGGTCAGATCGAGACTCAGCATGCGGAAATACGAGTTGCACGAGCCGGCGATCGCGGCAGTCAAATCCACATCGCCATGTCCGTGCGGCAGCCAGCATCCACTGGGAGTTCCGCGACAGGTATGGCTCGGGTAGCGGAAATCGTGCTGCTCCCCATAGGCCAGCGCGGTGAAAGGCTTCAGCAGCGATCCCATGGGAATAGGCTTGTCGGCATCATCCCAGCGCGCTGCCAGCAGGCGACCCGTGCGTGCATCCATCAGCAGAAAAGAGATGTCGCTTCTGGAGAAATCCCGGGCCAATACCTCGGCTGCAGACTGGGCAAACAGGGATGGATCTTCAGCGCCATCAAATTCAGCAGGCCGAGTGCGGCCGCTGGATGATACCAGAGAAAATGCAACCAACGTCAGGATCAGCGCGGCATTTTTTATTGCGTCCATTGGTAGGTGACGGTCTGGCGCACCGTCCCTCCATCTCCGCGGACTTCAATTCTCTCCGAGGAAACGGCAGACAAAGTTGAGCTCAAGCTGGCAATATTACCGGAAAAGAATTGTGGTTGATGCTCTATTCCCGTCGACGTGGCGGTAGACACGTTGGGCCGGTCCACAAGGCGGGCAAAGCTCACAAAATTGGCACGCTGCTGCGCATGATCGAACCCCGCGAGAAGGGACGCCGGCTGACGATCGGATTTGCGTCCAAAGTTGACCAGCATGCGTTCGATCAGCGCAGGCGCGTCACTCACCAACAAATATTTTCCCTGGACCGACGCGGCCAGCGGCCACAAACCATCCAATTGTTGGTAACTCGATTTTTGCTGCCAGCCGACGCCGAGTTGGCTGGCGGTGAGGCTGAGACGCACGAAAGCTGTCAGGGCCGATTGTACGTTGGGCTCGTTCCACTCGGAAGCCGCCATCAAGACGACACCAGAGTGGGTGCGAACGAAAACGCCGGCGCTATCGCGCTCCGTTGATTGCACCTGCAGAGACGCGAGAATCGGAGTCTTATTCAGCAACTCCTGTAATGCCGATGTAGATTGGGCCGTGCGCGGCGGAACCTGATCGATGCGGGTCTCGAGATCGGAAGCGCCGCCCTGCTCACCCGAGGTGAGTTGTACCTCCGGCGCCATTTGCGAACCGGGAACCGATCCCAAATGCGGCGCCAGTAGCTTGGTTTCGAGCAACGAGAAACAGGAATCCGCTGTAGGGTTTGCCTTGGCAAGGTAGATTCCGGCATCGTCCGGAACCAACCGGACAAGATCAGCGGCGGCCGACAATCCTTCCGCGGATGCCTCTTTTTCTTTCTCCTGTTTCCGGATCAGCACGCGCTCTTCGCGATATTGCTTGCCATCGCGGAACAAATCGGAAACCGCCGCGGAGTACTGCGAAAGGTCGGTGATGTTCTGCTGTACCCAGTACGTACGGAAATATCCGTTGGGTACAAGCTTTCCAAGGTCGAGCACCATGCGAAGATCGCCAGCCTGCGGGGAGGCGCCGGTTGATAGCGCCCACCACTGCTCGCTCTCGACGTTGCGATCCGGCTTACCCGATATCAGCGTCAGAGCGCCCGCCATCAGGTCTTCTCGCGTGGCCAGCAGTAGGTAGTCGCCGGAAACCGCAAAGGCTACTTCGCGCTTTGACTCAGGGTCGCGTCGTAGATAGAAGTTGATTCCGCCGGCGCTGCGCGGCTCAAACTTCGAGCGCGTTTGCCACAACGAAGTCTCCATGGACTTCGCAGAGGGAAGGTGCGTGATATAGAGGAACTGCAGGGTCCCGATGTCGTAGAGCGCCAGAACACTGTCTGCTCCAGAAAGCTGGGAAAGAAAATTCATATCTGGAGGCAGGCCTGCAGTGGCAGCAAATTGGTCGCTGGCTCCCTTCAATCGCAAGAACAATCTAGAGCGCGAGAAGACTTCGTAGCTGTCACTCTGAACCCATTGCCGTTTCTGGGGCGAGGAATTCCAATCGCTCAGTAACGACGAGAAATCTTTGGCCTCGAGGTAAAGAACCGGGCCAGCCGGAACATACTTTGAGAGCGGCTGCGGCGCGGGTGCTGCGGCCCGATACGTGGCCCAGCCAATTCCTGCAAACGCGAGCGCGACACAGAGGACGATGGCGATGCGTTTCATTGCACGCCTCCTTTAGCGGCAGCCTTGGGCACAGGGGTAGACCGGGCTAACAATCGCGGGCGCACAACCCGATCCTGCTCCAACGCTTCGTGCAACAGAGGCTGGCGTGCCGCATTCTGATGCTGAATTCGCAAGACAGATTTCGCGCCTGCAATTTTACGGGATAACGCTTTCCGAATTTCCGCTGATGTTTCCAAGCGGCGCGCGGACTGGTAATAGGAGAGTGCTTCGGCGGTGCGGCCGAGACGGGTCATCGCGTCGCCAATCATCCCTGCCACCTCCGCTTGCTGGGCGCGCGAGAGCTTGGTGATCGTCGGTTCATGCATGCCCGCCTCTGCTCCGGCGTCATCTTCTTCAGTCGAGCTGATGATCTGTTCTTCCTCTCTGCTACCGTCTGAAACGTAGTTGCGCAGGAGCCTGGTCTGGAACAACGGTTCCAGCACGGCGACCGCGTATTCGTCTGAATGCGCGGTTACCGCAGCTTTGAACAGCGGCGCGCGAGCATCATCGCGACGAGGGAAGTCGATGATGCAGTGACTCAGAAGCTGGGTCTTCGCTTGTGGATCAGTCACATTTTGCGCAGCCAGAATTCGAGCAGTGTAGAAATAGAACCTGTCTGCGGCGGTGGCCGTGATGTCTGCTGGGCTTCCGGCCAGCAGGTTCAATTCTCCGCTACCCAAATCCGAGTGAGCTCCACCGGCAATGGCACCCGCCGCTTTGAGGCGCAGCTCGTACGGAGTGCTGGGCCCGGACGCGATCGACACGAGAGCTTCAATCGCGGTTGATGCGTCCCTGCTAATCGCAAGTTTCGCTGTCGCGAGTCGAAGGCGATACGAAGGCTCCCACGGTGCCGATTTCACGAGCTGATCCAGGAACTCGATGGCTTCCGCGTTATGTCCAGTTTTCTCCAGCAAGTCCGCTGCTGGATCCAGATTCTCGAACGGGTTTCCGACCGCTACGACAAGACGGCGCAACAGATCGACGGCCCCCGCCGTGTCGCCCGAAGCCAGGCGAATTTCCGCAAGACCAAGGAAGTTGGCAGCGACGAATTGATGTTCCTCGATCTCCCGGGCAAAGACTCCCTCGAGAATCCTGCGTGCGGATTGCTTGTCTCCAGCTTCCGACAACTGGCGTGCGGCAGCCCGGAGTGTCTCGGGGGCGGGTGCTTGCTGCGGCTCAAGGCGATACGCGGCGAGCTTTGCGTCCAAAGTCCCGAGTTGCGCGGCGACCTGAAGATCCAGTGGGACAAGCGTGGCGGCCTGCGCCTGGCGGGTCTCTTCTGGCAAAGCCGCAAGGGCTGCAGCGGCAGCGGCGTATTGTTTCGTGAGGATCAGGTACTGCACCCAACGTACTTGCCAGTGGCCAAGATCCTGTTGAGCGTACTGGTGCTCCAGGCCATTCAGCTTGCTGGCGGCAGTCTCTTTCGATTCGAGGATGCGCTGGTAGATAGGCGCACGGTGCGCAAGCGGAATCCACGAAGCATCTGCGATGTCGACCAGAACGCTCGCCGGATCGGGCGCCACTGAGGAGATATCCAGCAACCACATCGTGGCTGCGGCGGGATCGCCTGGAGCCGCGTATGCGGAGTGCAGCAACGCGTTCGAGCGAAAATTGCCATTGCGGCGGAGATAAGTTCGCAGGATGGTATCGGCGTCGGGCTTCAATTCGGCGAACAGCTGGCGAGCTGCCAGTTGATCGCAGGTGCGTCCAAAGTCGGCCCAGAAACTCTCGGGAAGGTGGCTGCCATTCAGTTGAGCAGACATAACCGAGAAAGCCTGCTTCCACTGTGCCAGCGCCGCCGCACGATCGCCTTGCTCGTAGTAAGCGACGGCAAGGCTGTCGTAAACATCCGGCCGATTGGGTGAGAGTTCGAGCGCGTGATTGTAGTCGGCGATGGCGTGCCGGGTGTCGCCAGCGCCGGCGTAGTAGTCGGCCAGCGTCAGGTATCCGGAAGGGCTCGCTGGACTCTCTTCGACAATGGCGGGGAGGAAGTCTTCAGTATTGCCCCGCTTTGCCGTGCCCAGGTATTCGCCATATCGCGAGCCGTAGTAGAACCAGACGCTGCCCGCGAGGTGTTGGTCGCGGTCGACTGGCTTGCCGAGGCGGACACCAATGGGATCGTCGCCAAGAGCGGCAAGGAACGCCTTGTTCACGTCCGGAGTCGGCTCTGCGAAGTAGAGTCCAACAAGCGCGTTGTAAGCCTTGTTCCAAATGGGCGGACGGGCTTTGCTGCGAGCTTGCACCACGGCGTGGGAGAGCGACGGACCTCCGCTCGCAACCACGTAGTCTGCGGCCGGCTCACCCCACGCCGCTGGCCAAGTCGAGGCTATGCGCACAAGCTCTTCCGGTTGCCGCGCCAGAAGTAATTGGAAGAAACGCGGGTAAGTCGTAGGGTCGAGACCGTTCGGGGAAAAGGCGCCAGACCGCGCCCGCAGTTCGTTTTGCTCGTCGCCGGCCGCACGGTAGGCGTCGGCTGCCGCGAGCAACGGTGCGCTTCGTTGTTCCGAGGGCAACTTGCCTGCGAATTGCTCCAGCTGTGAGCCAAGTTCCGCGAAGCGTCCACGCCGCCGCTGCAAATCGATGAGCGGCTGGACATTGGGATAGTAGTTCGGTAATTCCGCTCGGTACATCATCCACTCAAATCGCCAGCGAGCTTCCTGATCGGCGAGAGAAGCGCTTTCGGCCAGAGGGATCGCAAACGTCTCCACATCCTCGAACGTCATGCCGTTGCGTTTCGATTCGGCGAAATGCGCGAACGCCAGGCGTTCCTCGGGCGTGAAGTACGTATCCACGGTATTTCCCATCTCTCGCAACGCTCCGGCCATACCGTTGCGCGCAGTGGCGATGCGGTTGCGACGCGTGTTCTCACGCCACTGCGCATCGGTCATGCTGGGGATCCCGTGTTTTTCCAATTGCTCTTTGAGAACGGGCAGATTGGCCGCGGATTCGTCGAGAGCCTTTTGCAGGACGGCATACGCATGTTCCTGCTGGCGAAGCCGAACCATGATTCGGACGTAGACCTTGGCGCCCGCGTGCTGATCGCTGCCGGCGAGCAATTCCGATCCCGCTCGACTGACCCCTTGCTCCGCAAAATTGCGCGCATGGTCGAGCAGGCCCCAGCCTTCAAGCCGACGCGCAACCTCGAAGTATTTACTTGCGCTCTCCGGGCGGTTGTCGATTAGCGCGGCTTGCAACGCGTCGACAACTTCTTTGGCCTTCCCCTGGCGGGCGCGAACTGTCGCGACTTTCTCCATCCACTGCGGATCTCTATAGGCCAGTTGATAGACATGTTCGTAGTCGGAGGCGGCTTCATCGAAACGCATCAGGCGTTCTTCGAGTCCGGCGCGGGCAATAAATAGGTCGGCGCGGTCGGGTCGAATCGCGATCGACTTGCCATAGGTATCGATGGCGGCGGGATAGTTCTCCAGATTCGTCAGCGTTCGTGCCAGCACCAAGGACCAGCGATAGTCGTGCGGAGACTGCACGACGGTCTTGGTGTAGAAATCCACCAATTGCTGTTGCCGTTGGTAACGCAGCGCGTACAGGGCAGCCTCAGTGACGAGCGTGTCATCTTCCGGAAAGTTGTTGATGAGTTCGATGTACTGATCCACCGCGCCTGAATAGTTATTCATACGGGTAAGAGCGGGGATGAGTCCACGTCGCAAGGTTGCAATTTGTTCCTTGCGGGTATCCGCCGGGAGTGACGCGCTGCGAAAGAGGATTATCTTCTCGATATAAAACTGTTCGAGGCCGTGGTCGTCCCCGGCCTGCGCGTAGGTGTCGGCCATGGCCGCCAGGTATTCGCCGTTGTAGGGAGAATCTTTCAAAAGGCCGGTAAGCAGATCACGCGCAGCCTGAAAGTGTTTCGCTTCAGTTGATTTGCGCGCGGCTTCGTAGGTGAATTGCATTCCCAGCGCAGGGTAGGCGACTTTCGCAGCCTGCAGCAATACGCTGATGGCTTGCGGGTGCATTTTCATGCGCCAGTAGAAATCGACGGTGGAGCGAACCACGCCGAGGATTTTGGGATTCTCGCGGTAGAGTGCCTCGACATTCTTCTGGGCTGCAGTGAGATCTTTCCGGCTTTCATACAAACGGATTAAGGCGTAGCGAATTTGCAGTCGGGTGACCGGGTCGGTCGTCAGAGCGGCCTGTTTTTCCAGCGCGCGTTGACGAACTGTTTCGAGCGATTTCTGCTGCGCGATCGTTTCTATTTCCTCAGCCTGTTCGATGGAGGTGGTCCCGTTCGCTATCGATTCGAGGAAGGCTTCCAGTTCAGGCTTGCGATTTTGGGCCTCCAGGACCTTCACCCGCAGATACACTGCAGGCATTGGTGAATCAGGCGAAGCTGCCAGCTTCGCTGTGCTCTGGTCCACAAGATCGCGGAACTTCGGTCGGGTCGCTAACTGTAGCAGGCGAAGTTCAGCTGACGATTCCGGAGCACTCAGCGCTCCCTTCACATACTCCTCGACGGCGCGCGGATAGTCGCGCTGGTTTTCGTAAATCGCGCCGGCTTCGTACGCATAGAGACTCGAATTGGCCAGACGCTCGCGTCCTTTCCCCAGCAACCGAAGGGCGTTGTCGAAATCGAAATAGTCCCAATAGATGGTGGCCGCCTCGAGATACCCGCCAGGCCGACCGGGCGCGATCTGCGGGATGCGTTCCCAGTAGGGGCCCGCTCGTGCCAATAATTCGCGGTCGGCATAAATATCGCCGATGCGCGCCATGGTTTCTGTGTCAGTAGGATTGGCTTGCAGAAGATTGTCTTCGATCTTGGCTGCGATGGCCGTGTCTGCGAAATCGAAATACGCGAGTGAACGGTACACCGACGATGCGGTGTGGCAGATTTCAGCCTCGGCGGGATATTGCGCGGCGAGTTCCTGCAGGACCGGCGCACTGTCCTCGAAGTGCGAGCGCCACAAGCTGGCGTTCGCAAGAAAATCGGCGGCGGCGGGATTCTTCTCCCAACTCGCAGCGTCGGGTGCAGTTTGGTGTATGGCGTTGAGTTCGGAATCGAGTTTGCCTCGGGCAGAAAGGAACTCGAAGAAACGGTTCCGCAGCGCGGCATCTTCAAACCAGTGTTGGCGCAGTAAGGCTTCCCAAGCCACGAGATCACGAGTTGCCGGCGTCTGATAGGCGTTTAGAAGATTGCGAACAAAGACTGGATTATGCGGAAAACGCTGGTTGGCGTACTGGTTTAGCCGCAAGTAGAGTCCCGGACCACCCCCCACCACGTGGTTGAAATATGTTTCCAGTTCGGTTCCCTGGAACGTTTTCACCGCGACACGCGTCAACTCATCGAACTCTGCGTCACGCTTGTGGCGCAGGTAGAAGCGGGCCAATTGGTCATACCAGGATTTATCGGGGAAGTGTCCTATGGCACGGCGGTAGACTTCTTCCTGCTGCGCGCCCAAGCGGTTCTGATCCAGGAAGACGGCGAGACGCTCATAGAGGCCGGGATCGTCGGGACTACGCTCGATCTCATGGCTCAGAACCATGAGCGCAGTTGGAATCTGCTTCATCTGCACCAGACGAGACAGGTAGCGCTCCAGCACACGTGCGTACTCCGGAGACCGTGCCCCGCCTTGTCGTGTGGGCGAAGCGGTCGTGGCCAACTGAAAAGCCTGGCTGGCCTTGTGGCGGGGAACGCCATTTTCTGACCAAGCCTCGTCCGATTGGCTTTCATCTTCGGAGCCCTCGGTATCGGTTCTCTGCCGGTTGTAGAGCGAGCGTGCTTCGTCGTCTGCGTTGTAGGTTTCGCCGAGGGATCCGAGCGGCACGTTCTGTGCCTTGGAGGCGAGTTCCTGCAGAACGGCGTCGTAGATCGCGAATTCGCTCTTGGCATCGTCTTTGCGCGCGTAGGCATCGGCCATCAACAAACCGACCGATGTGCGTTCGGAGGCATGGGGAAAATTCGCAAGGAATTCGCGCCCGCCCTGGATGACCGCGTCACTCTCTGCCGAGTTGGAATAGAACTCGAGGAGTTGTGCATGCAGTTCCGGACGCCGCGCAGAATTTGGGAATTTCATATCCAGCATCGACAGCAACTCGACCGCGCGCGATCGATGGAAGTAAGGCACGGCGCGCTGCTCTTCTTCCGAATACTGCGAGGCGGGCTGCGTCGTATTCAGGATGAGCGACAGAATTCCGTTCAAGTACCCCGGTCCCTGATCCAGGGTGGCAATGTCGCGATACATGGAAAGTTCGCCGGAGCCCAGTCGGATGGGAGTTTCCGGTGCGGTCAGCAGCAGACTGGTGAGGCCGGCAAGGGCGGTGGCCTGTGCGTCTGGAAGATCTTTGCTCGTGGTGTTGTAGAGCGCGAAGTAGTAGCGAGCCGACTCGGGATAGGCATGAATGTCTTCCAGCAAGCGGGCACAGATGTAGAGTTCCTGCGAGGTCCAAGGGGACTTGGCGGATTCCTTGTGGAGGCGCAGGTCGGCGATTGCCTGCTGAGCCACATCGGTCTTGCCTTGCTGCTGGTAGTAATAGAACATGCGGGCCGTTGCATCGAGATCCTCGGGATTCGCGACCAGGGCAGCGCGGGCATCGTCACGAAACCTGCGCAGGTTCTGGGTATCGCGCAGAAGATCGAAATAACTCTTCACCAGTTGCGGATCCCAAAGCGGCTGGAAACTTCGCTCGTAGACCGCCAAACCTTCCTGCACCGAGCCGCGACGATAATCCACCATGGCGGTCGCCTTTACCGGAAAAATTTGATCACCTGGAAAATGCTTGCGGTAGTCGGCGATGAGTTGCCCGGCGACCTCGTATTGTTTTTCCGCGACCAGAAACTGCAAGAACCGTGCGTAGAGCGTTTGCTCCTCGGGATAACGCGCAATCCATGCATGGTATTGAGCAATGGAGTCATCCTTCGGCAATCCTTGGGCTTGAATGATTGCGAAGATGCGCTCAAACGCCTGCCACGAACGCTGTTCGGTGGGCGCGGTCAGCTTTTCCGCTGGAATTGGAGAAGAGCTCGCCACCAGCGACAAAATCCTGATCTCTTCATTCGGGCGGAGACGGCGGTGGTAAAAGTCAGCGAGCGCGAGCTGAGCGTTGCTCTTGTCGGAAGAATTGTCGAGGTATTTCTTCCAATCGGATTCAGCAGCTGAGAAATCGAGCGCCTGTTCATCTTCCAGAGCTCGCAGTGAATACAAGTCGGAGTTGTGCGGCTGAGCTTTAATCAAATCGGTCAGCGCCGGACGAGTTTCCCGGGGAGGCCTGCGGAATGCGACCGCACCGTTGGGCAATGACATCATGCGAAAAAACACCGCTTCCAATGCTGTGCCCGCCTCGACATTGCGAATCCAGAGAGGCAATTCTCCGAGGGCGGAGACGGTTCCGACAATTGCGGCAAGGAAGACAACCAATGCAATCAGCTGAATACGCCGGGCTGGGGAGTCAAGGAAGTACTTCAATCTGCACCTCCTGCGTACCAATGTTGTGAGCGACGTCCTCAGCAGTGAGGACCAGCTTGTAGGTACCGGGGATAGCCTGGTCGGGAATGGCGAGAACACCGGTATTGGCTGCGGCTTTGGCGTCCCAGCGCAGGGGGACGGGCATCGCCCCATCCATTCGCGCAACCAGGGTGCGCGTCGATTCGGAGGCACTCACTCGCAGATCGATCGTCTGCCCACGCTGAAAGCGTTTGCGGTCAAGTTTCACCTGCACCACAGGCGGCTTGCTGGCAATCACGAACGTTTTGGACTCGCGATAGGTGTGCCCTACTCGATCCCGCAGAATCAAGCGCACAGTGTAGGTTCCGTCCTGCATGTCGGTCGGGGCAAGAAAGCGAGTCTGCCAGACGTCTTCAGAGGAAAGATAGCGAAGCGGTTGCACCAGCCCGAAAGGAAAGAGGGCAATGACCGACGTGATCGATTCGTCAGTCTTGACGCGAAGAATCGGATCTCCGGGGCGGATCACGCGCGGGCGCAGAAGAGCGCGCGGCACCGCCAGAAACGATGTGTAGGGCGTGACGAACTTGTACCGACGAGCGAGACGGATGATTTCATCAACGGTAGCCTGGTCCTCGCCATCCCGCTCGATCTTCTCCAGCAACGCATCGACGCGCGCTCGTGCCCAGAGTCGTGGCAACTGCGGATGATCGAATGACTCCCGAGGCAGGTTCGCCGTACCGGTTATTTGGACCGCGGCGCCATCGCGCACGCCATGTAGGTTGAAGGCAACATTTTCCTGCGGCTTCTGGTAACAACCCACCCACGAAGCCAGAGATCCCGCGAAGGTCGCGGCTTGCAGCGGGTAGACGGCATCAACCGCAGTCTCTGGAGTCACGGACAAGCCGAGCTGGCCAACCGGGCTGCGACCGATCTTCGACAGGAACGAATTCAGCTTGAATTCCATGGGTTCGGTCGAGAGAACTTGTTCGAGCAGCCCGTCTTGCCGCGCCAGCATCCGGAATAGCGGCAGGTTGGCGTCGTCGCCGACAGCGAGTATGTATGTGCGCGGCCGCTGTGTGTCTGGGAGTTGCTGCCATGCCGACGCGTACCAGCCCGCGAGTTTTGCATTCTGAAGGGGTCCACGCGTCGCCCCGCCGTCGCTCAGAACTACCAGATATGGATTGCTTCCCCCCGCAGCGGCCACCTGCTGCAGGCCGCTCTGCAAGGCTTTCCGCAGATCCGTGCCGCCCCGCAACCGGCTGGAGCGCACAGCATCGATGGCACGCTGAATCGTGGCCGCGTCTGCTGCGTTGACCGGAACCACCACCTTGGCCTCGGAGTTGAAGAGGATCAAGCTGAAGTGATCCTGCGGCCGCAGTGTATGCAGCATAGTCTCCAACGCCTGATAACTGCGTTCGAGTTTCTCCCACTGCATCGATAGGGATGTGTCGAATAAAACGATCACGGTTTTCGGCGCGCCGCTCGCAGTGTTCCCAGTGGATACCGGCGCCGGTCCAAAACCCAGCAACGCTTCCGCTTCGAAAAAGCCAGGCTCGTTCGTGCTGCGGACTGGCGCAGTCTCAGTCGGTGAAGGTTGGCCGCTGACCGGATTTCTGTAAGTCACCAGTTGCAGCGTGTCGGATGCGGCCGGATCAAGGTCATAGGTCGCAACGAAATCCTCCACGAGATTGATGTTTTGTCCTTCGAAGTGTCCCTGCACGAGATGAGGCGTGTTCTGATCGAGTCGCAGGGGGAACGACGTGGCAGGCGCCTGAAAGTTGCGAATCGCATGCGCCGTCTGCAATTCAAAATTGATTTTTAGGTGAGCGGCCGCTTGCGCCTGATACGCGTCCGGCCGTAGCGGGATGGCAAAATAAGACTTGAGATTTTCGACCGGGATCGACTCGTGATACTCGATCTCAAGACGTTTCGTCCCGCGCGCCGGAATGGGAGTAATGCGAGCGCTGAACACGGAACTGCGCTTCGCCTCCTCGGCGCCGCGTTCGCCCATCTGCAAGAGTCCAGGGTCAATGGATTGCTGTTTGAGCTGGTTGTAAATTTCCTCGGCTCTCTTCCGTTCGAGTATCACGGCGGGAAGGCGAACGGGCCCATCCCATGTGGCGAAATCGGAGATCGTGGCATGACTGGGCAGCGCGAAGATGCAGTTCCCTTCCTCAATCCCGTCGGTATGGTTCGCAAAAATCTGGCGCACGAAGACGCGCGCATCTCCATTGTCGATACGGATCGTGATTTCCATTTCCTCGAGTGACAGCACGGCGGGATTCGGTTGCTGCTTGTCGCGCGGGATGAGAACACCCGCATCGCCCAGAACGGGCGCCGAAGTGAGTAGGGCAATAAGAATCAGTAAGGCCAGGTTTTTCATGGATGCAGCTTCTGCTCTGGTATGCGAACCAGGCCGTTGTCCGTACCGACGTAGAGAATGCCGTTGGCGGCGGCGAGCGCGGTCACATTCAAGGACGGCAGGCCGTCGCGGATCACCGACCAACGATCCGATTGGCGATTGTAAAGATACAAACCTTCCCCGAGCGTTCCGGCGAGTACATAAGCTGGAGTGACCAACATTGCATTGGGATTCACTTCGAAGTGGCCGGACCCGGTCTCGAACGAATGGAAACGGCCAGAAGCGTCAAGGCCAAGAACGCCGGCGCCATAGGTGCCGACCATCCAGTCCGAACCGACTCGAACCACAGCCGTGATCCAGTTGTGCTTCAGGTTCGAACTGGAAGTCGTGTAGTTCACCGTCACGTCCCCCTTGTTGAGCATCGAAAGCCCGCCGAGCGTTCCCGCCATTAGCTCGTCGCCGGAAACCCCCAGGGAATAGACGTGGTTGTTCACCAGCCCATGAAACGCGTACATGCTGCGTGCACCGCTGGCGTCTAGGAAGGTAAGGCCAGCGGGCGTGGCGAGCGCGAGGCCATCGCGGTACGAGACGATATCGGTGACGTGATCGGCGATGAGTCCATCGGAGCGGGTCAACACCTGCTGCTCACTGCCGGAGTTGTCAAAGCGAACCAAGCCGTTGGCGGTCGCGACGTCGATGGTGCCGGACTTCGGATCCAGAAAAATACGGTTCACGCAGAACACATGCTCGTCCTCGACGTGCTTGGACCGGCCATTGTCAGTCGTCAGAAGATCAAGCCCGCGATCGAAGTAGCCTACCCACAAATGGCCCGAGGCATCGGCTGCCAGGGCAGAAACATTGCGGTCACGCAAAACCGTCGACCCGGCCTCGAGGACACGCTGCCAACCGAAGGCATGAGGATTCATGCGATAGAGGCCGTCGCGGGCAACAGCGAACACGTCGCCACCCGAGGTGAACAACTGTCGCACTTCCGCCAACTGAGTTCCCGGGCCAAGATTCGGATTCGGACGGCGACCCTCCAGCGGAATTACGAGCACGCCCTGATCCTCCGACCCCACGTAAAGCTGAGTTGGGGTGGCGAGCAGTGCTGTCGCGAACACACCGGGCGCCAGAACGCGTGAGAACCGACCCGCAGTGAAAACGGCAACTCCCGTCGGGGTGCCTGCATAAAGGGTGTCGCCGAAAACCGCGAACGCCTGCACCTGAGGATCGGGCAACCCCTGGGCCTCGGTGAAGCTGTCGCTCTCCCCGGCATGAAAGTGCAGGGCACCCCGATTGAGTGTCCCGACCCACAGATCAGATTCGTTCCCAGCCAGCGCAGTCACGTAGAGCGCATTCAGAGAAGGATGGAGGACGGTGATCTGTTTTCCGTCATAAACCAGGACTCCGCGCTTCTTGGTTCCTACCAGAAGATGCCCGGAAGCAACCGGCAGGATCGCGGTAATCGCCCGGGCAGCCGAGGCGGCAGGCAGGATCTGCCGAAAACTGCGTCCGTCGAACGCAAGCACTCCATCGTTGGCTGTCGCTATTACAAGTTCCGGCTCTCGCGAGTCCGCTAAGACGGCCGGAGCTAGCCCAACCAACGGGGATGCCGGAAGTTCGTTCCCCACTGAATATTGGTGAAGCAGGGCTCCCTCCCGCGTGTATTCCTGCAGCCCACCAGGGCCCGCGAGATACAGATGCTCCTGAAAGCGGGCTGCCTGAAGATAGACCGCCGGGGCGCTGACCACTTCGAACCCCGGATTTCGTGGGGAGGGGAGCACTCTCGCGACAAAGCGGAACTCGCTTTCCGCACGAACGTCGGCCGCAGCGGACCGCATTGCGCGCAAGGTGCGCCAGATCACCAACGTTCCCAGTGCAGCCGCGAGGGCAAGGCCGGTCAGAACCACCACGCGCACCCAGGCAGAACGCAGCTTCATGATTCCTTTGGCCGGGACAGTGAACTATAAACCGCGAACCCGGGGTTGCAAATCAGAAAGCACGACGCAGGCCAACTCCCGGCCCCAATGCGGGCGCGGCTTTCTACCCGCCCAGAGCAGGTTGTGGTGTATGCGCCAGCAGACACCGTCTCAAGCAGGACACAACGAAAGCGGCCGTTCTTCCCTGACCGAAGTCGAGCCAATTGCGATTACTTCCGTGCGAATTGATGGAGCGCAGCCAGTAATGAGCGCTTGAACCTGCATCTAATCTTTAACACCTGTGAAGAGGGTTCCCGATTTACAATGGCTTTCCCGGGGCGTGCCGCACTTCCGACAGCAAGGAGGGGAGTTAACGGCGCAACGACTTGGCTGGCAGATCGACGATTCGGCGGGTATTTGGGGCTATCCAGACCAGGTCCAGCGTAATTTGATTTGACTCTTATGCGTTCACGGTTCTTTCGGATTTTCGCCCTGACGGCGGCGCTTTTCCTGCTGCCCAGGGGGGAAGCAGCCGGGCAAAGCACGACTCTTATCAGTCTGGACCAGGCCATCGATTTGGCACTGGCTCATAATCATGCGCTGAAGGCCAGCCGGACCTTGATTCTTCAGAATCAGGCGCAGGAGATCACAGCCAACCTCCGCCCCAACCCCACGTTAGGGGCTGACACTCAGTTCATCCCGTTCTTCAGTCCTCAATATTTCTCCGGGGACAATGTGGATGTGACCCAGCAGTTTGATATTGGGATCAGCTACCTGTTCGAGCGTGGGAAGAAGCGGCAGCATCGGCTGCAGGCGGCCCGCGACGCGACCGCTGTCACGCGCGCCCAAGTTGCCGATTCGGAGCGCACGTTGGCGTTCAGCGTCGGCCAGCAGTTTGTCAGCGTCCTGCTGGCGGAATCAACCCTGCAATTTGCCCTGGAAGATCTGAAAGGATTTCAGCAGACGGTCGATATCAGTGAAGCCCAGTTCAAAGCGGGCTTTATTGGAGAGGGTGACTACCTCAAAATCAAGCTGCAGTTGCTTCAGTTTCAGACCGATGTATCGTCGGCACGCCTCGCGAAGGTGCAGGCGCTGACCGGTCTCCGGCAATTCTTCGGGTTTGATGCGGTTCCGGCCGACTACGACGTGATCGGAGACTTGGCCTATCAGCCGATCCATGCCAAGGTGGAAGATCTGCAGGCGCGGGCGTTGCTGGAACGCCCTGACTTTCGCGCTGCGGAACTGGGAATCACCGCAGCCCAGAGCCAATACACACTGGCCAAGGCGAACTCCAAGGTCGACGTGAACGGCACTTATGACATTTCGCACGTCGCTGGCGAGACCACGGGCTCGATCTTCGCAAGCTTTGATTTGCCGATCTTTAACCGCAATCAAGGCGAGATTGCGCGCACGAACTACGCCCTGACTCAAGCCAGGGAGCAAGAGCTGGCAGCCAGCGACACGGTTCTTGCGGATGTCGCCAACGCCTATGAGGCGGTCAGAAGCAATGAGGAAGTAGTGAACCTTTACACTTCCGGGTATCTCAAGCAGGCTGAAGATTCGCGCGACATCAGCGAATATGCCTACAAGCGAGGCGCCGCCAGCCTGCTGGATTTTCTCGATGCCCAGCGCAGCTACCGGGCAACCCAATTGGCCTATCGCCAGGCCATGGCCTCGTATATGACCGCACTGGAACAGTTGAAGGAAGCGTTGGGAACGAGGAATTTGCCATGAACGGGTTGAGAGAGCAATACCGCTGGCGTCGCTGGGTCGTAGTATCTGCGATGTCGGCCATTCTGATTACGCTTGGCGGATGCTCGGGATCGGAACAATCGGCTACCGGCGAGAAGAACACAAATAGTCCCGAACTCTTCAGCATCCCGCAAGAGCAAATGTCGCATATCCAGGTTCTAAGAGTTCAGCCCACCACGTTGACCCGGGTCCTGCGGCTTACTGGAACGGTGGCTTATAACGGCTTTCGAACCATTCCCGTCATCACACAGGTGAGCGGACCGGTCAACCGGCTCACTGCAGTTCCCGGCCAGCATGTGCATCAGGGCGACCCCATGTTGTTCGTAGCCAGTCCTGATTATTCGCAACTCCGCACGAATTACCTCAAAGCCCGCGACGCCTATGCGCTGGCACAAAAAGCCTATGCACGCGCCAAGGATCTTTACGATCACAAGGCGATTGCAGAGCAAGCGCTGGAACAAGCCCAGTCCGCGGAGGTGCAGGCTGGTGGCGACCTGGTATCGGCGCAGGCTGCGTTGAAGGTCTTAGGAATCTCCGACCCCGATTCGCTCGTGCAAGGTCCGCCGTCGTTTGAGGTCCCGGTAAAGGCTCCGATCAGCGGCGAGGTCGTAGAGCAGGATGTTGCCGCAGGTCAGCTCATCCAAGTCGGCGCCACCCAGTGCTTCATGATCTCTGACACCAGCAACGTATGGGTCCTGGTGAATGTCTATCAGAAAGACTTGCCCTACGTGAAGGTCGGCGATCAGGTGACGATTCAAACCGAGAGCTACGCGCAGAGCTTTCAAGGACGCATTTCCTTTGTAGCCGCCGCGCTCGACCCCAGTACGCGCACGTTGCAGGCGCGCATCGAAACGAGCAATCCCGGCGAGAAGTTGAAAAAGGATATGTATGTGACTGCCAGCGTAAATGCCGGCAAAATCCCCAATGCGATTGCGCTGCCCGATGCAGCCATCCTGCGCGACAACGAGAACCAGCCCTTCGTCTACGCTGCAGTCGCTGGCAACCAGTTTGGCCGGCGACCGGTTGCCTTGGGAGAAAGCTTCAACGGACAGACCGAGATCACGAACGGATTGAAGTCCGGAGATCAAGTGATCGGAGATGGCAGCTTGTTTCTGCAGTTTGCAAATTCCCTGCAGCGCTGATCGCGGCATGGGAACACCTTTAACTGAGATAAGGATTGTGTCCACCACTTCTGAATGATTCATCGAATCGTCCAAGCGGCGCTGAGGCAAAAGTTTTTTGTGCTAATGCTGACCGCTTTCATCACCGTCGGCGGAATCATTTCATTCCAGCGCATGCCCGTGGATGCGTACCCTGACCTCGCCCCTCCGCAAGTCGAAATCATTACGCAATGGCCGGATCATGCTGCGGAAGAGGTGGAGAGACTCGTCTCCCTCCCCCTCGAAATTGAGATGAACGGCACTCCCCACCTGGTGGTGATGCGTTCCATCTCGCTCTACGGCCTGTCCGATATCAGGCTGACTTTCGAAGAAGACACGGACGATTATTTTGCCCGGCAGATTGTATTCGAACGAATGGCCGGGGCCACTCTGCCGACCGGAGTTACCCCTACCCTTGCACCTCTATTCAGCCCAAGCGGCCTCGTCTATCGCTACGTGCTGGAGAGTCCGGATCGCAGCCCGTTGGAATTGAAGACGATTGAAGATTGGGTGGTGGAGCGCAGCTATCGCTCCGTGCATGGCGTGGCCGATGACTCAGGCTTCGGTGGCATGACGATGCAGTATCAGGTACTGCTCGATCCGTCACGAATCTACGGCTACCACCTGACCGTGCCGCAAGTGACGGCAGCGTTGGCTGCGAACAATGCGAATGCGGGAGGCGGCTTCTATTCGCAGGGCGGACAGTTCTACTACGTGCGTGGCATTGGCCTGGTTCGCAACACCGACGACATTGGAAACATTGTGGTCGGGGCGAATAAGGGCGTGCCCGTTCGTGTGCGCGACGTAGGTGAGGTAACCATTGGGCATGCGCCGCGGCTTGGGCAATTCGGCTTTCAGAAAAACGATGATGCCGTGGAAGGCGTCATCCTCATGCTGCGCGGAGAGCAAACCCAGAACGTTCTCAAAGAGGTTGAGAAAAAGACGGACGAACTCAACCACCAGATCCTGCCGCCCGATGTGAAGATCCATCCGTTTTACGATCGCAGCCAACTTGTCGACTTGACGACGGAAACGGTCGAGGCGAACCTTCTGCGGGGCATGGTCCTCGTTCTGATCGTGCTGATTTTCTTTCTCGTCAGCTTCCGCGCCGCAATTATCGTCGCGGTCACCATCCCGCTCTCTTTGTTATTCGCCTTCATCGTGCTGCATGCCCACGATGTTGCAGCCAATCTGCTGTCCATTGGTGCTATCGACTTCGGAATTGTCATCGACGGCACGGTGGTAATGATCGAAAATATTTACCGCGAACTGGCGTTGCGGGAAGGGCAAGAGTACAAGCTGGACGAGGTGATTCTCGCAGCCGCGAAAGATGTGGATCGGCCGATCTTCTATTCGGTCGCCGTCATCCTCGCAGGGTATTTGCCGATTTATGCTCTGACCGGGCCAGCCGGCAAATTGTTTCACCCCATGGCCGAGACCATGTCGTTCGCGCTCGTGGGTGCTCTGATCCTCACGCTCACCTTGATTCCGGTGCTGGCGTCTTACTGGTTCCGGGGCGGCGTCCACGAGAAACCGAACCGTGCCTACGAATGGATGAAGCAGAAATATGCCATTCAACTCGATTGGGCGCTCGCACGGCCCAAGACCACGCTGATAATTGCAGCTCTTATCTTCGGCGCATGCCTGTTGCTGGTGCCGTTCATTGGCGGCGAGTTTATGCCCCATCTGGATGAAGGGGCGCTCTGGGTGCGGGCGACGATGCCGTATACGATTTCATTCGAGGAAGCGAGCAAGATTTCTCCGCAGATTCGTGACATTCTTTTGTCGTATCCGCAAGTCACAGTGGTCGGCTCTGAACTCGGACGTCCCGACGATGGCACTGATCCTACTGGCTTTTTTAACTGCGAATTTTATGTTGGCTTAAAACCCTACAAGGATAAGGCTTGGCACGGCGATGTCAGCAACAAACCGGAACTGATCGAGTCCATCAACAAAAAACTTTCCGCGTTCCCGGGGATCATCTTCAACTACACGCAGCCGGCGGAAGACGCCGTCGACGAGGCCCTGACTGGTCTGAAGAGTGCACTTGCGGTCAAAATCTACGGGGACGATCTGAATGTTCTTCAGGACAAGGCGATCCAGATCAAGAACATTTTGGGGAAGGTGCCCGGATTCACCGAACTCACCGTCGTGCGCGAACTGGGCCAACCGAGCTTGCTAGTGGATGTCGACCGCGACAAGATTGCGCGCTATGGCATTAACGTCGCGGATGTGGAAGCAGTGATATCGGCGGCCGTCGGAGGCCAGGCGGTGACCCAGGTCATTCAAGGGGAGAAGCTGTTCGACCTGGTGGTCCGCATGCAGCCCCAGTTCCGCAGCAGCGCTCACGACATCGGAAACCTGCTAGTCGGCACGCCCGATGGAAGTCAGATTCCCCTCGCTCAACTGGCCGAGATCAAGCAAGGCAATGGTGCATCGTTCATCTATCGCGAAAACAACTCGCGATACATCGGAGTGCAGTACAGCATTGAGGGTCGCGATTTGGAGCGCGCTGTGCGAGATGGCCAGGAGGCCATCAACAAGGCAGTGCAGATCCCGCAGGGCTACCGGGTCATGTGGGGTGGAGAATATAGCCAATTTCTAGAGGCCAAGTCGCAGATGTATTTCATCGGCCCGCTGGCAGTAGTGCTGATCTTCATGATCCTGTTTGCCCTGTACGGAAACTTTAAGTTCCCCGTCACCATTGCATTAGGTGTAGTCATGACCGAGCCCGTGGGAGCTCTGGTTGCGCTCAAACTGACCCATACCCCATTCAGCGTCTCGTCGGTACTGGGACTACTCGCCCTGCTTGGCGTTTCGGTGGAGACCGCGGTGATCTTGGTCTCCTACATCAATAAGCTGCGACAAGAAGGATTGGATATTCGCTCGGCCACACGCGAAGCCTCGCTGCTGCGGCTTCGCCCCATCATGATGACAGCACTCGTCGCCTGTCTCGGACTTCTTCCCGCTGCGCTCTCGACAGGAATTGGTTCCGACACACAGAAGCCCTTCGCCATTGTGATTGTGGCGGGTCTGATCTCGCGCCTGTTTATAGGCTTCTTCGTGAACCCGGTGTTATATGAGATGGTCGCTCGCGAAGGGGACGTGTTGCAGGTATGACCTAGCTCGTTTGATAGACGGGCCAGCTTGACGGCGCCTCAATATATGAGCGGTCGAGAGCTGAGATAGACGGGCACCCTAGCAGTCGCATCGTCCGCTCCACGTCGGACCGCAAAATCTCAAGCGCTCGACTTATACCCGAAGGTCCCGCCGCCCCTAGTCCATAAGCGTAAGCCCGGCCCACAAGAACAGCCTTTGCACCGAGGCAAAGCGCCTTCACAATATCACCGCCACGGCGGACGCCTCCATCCATCAGCACCTCTGCTTGTCCGTTCACCGCCGCGACGACCTCCGGAAGTGCCCGCAAGGTAGGTGAGACGGAATCGAGCTGACGGCCTCCGTGGTTCGAAACGACCACCGCTGCCGCGCCTTCGTCTACCGCGCGCCGCCCATCATCGCCCGTGAGCAAGCCCTTCACGATGATTGGGCCCGACCACACTTCGCGAATCCAGCGCAGATCTTCCCAAGTCACGGTGGCGCTGGCCAGCGCCGCTCCAACGTCGAGGAGTTCCATCGGGCCCTTGCCCGGGATCACCACGTTTTCCAGCTTGGGAATGCCGCCGTCCAACAAAAATGATGACAGCCAGCCCGGATGCGCCAGAATGTCTGGCAGGTAAGGAATTCTCGCGAACCAGGACTGTCCCAAAAGCTCTTTCATCCCGTTGCGCGGATCGCGTTCGCGCAGCCCGGCAACCGGAGTATCCACGGTAATCACTAAAGCCGAGAAGCCCGCGCGACGCGCCCGGTCGATGGATCCCTCGGCCGCTTCCCGTCCCCCGAGCAGGTACAACTGGTACCAGACCGGTCCGTTCGAGGCCGCCTTCACGTTCTCCAACTTGTGACCGGAAATGGTAGAGAGAATGTATCCAGTCCCGTTTTGTCCAGCGATGCGAGCCGCCGCAACCTCGCCCTCGGGATGCATTAAGCGGCTATAGCCGACCGGGGCAAGGATTGCCGGAAGAGCGATTTCATGGCCCAGCACGCGAGTCCTAAGATCACAATCGCCCACGGCCACTGCGCTCCGGGGACGAAACAGCACGTCACGGAAGGCGCGGCAGTTTTCGGCTAATGTGAGCTCAGCCTCGGCGCCGCCGTCCAGATAATCAAACACCGACTTGGGTAGCCGGCGTTGCGCCATGAGACGCAAGTCTTCGATATTGACGGTCCGTGAGAGATTCACTGTGTGCCAAAGATGATAATGCCAGCCACGAACAAGGTCCAACTGGAAAGCTCAACAGGCAACTATGGTTGCACATTGCGAAACGGGGCCATCACTTAAAAAGGCCTTGTCTCACTCCGTGAATAAAATCGGTATATGCAGGAGTCTGTCCGTTGGCTCGCATATGCGTGGCAATCTGCCCGCGATGGTAGGCCGAGTGCATAACCACGTGCGTCAACACATCCACAATCGTGCTTGTCCACTCCTCGCCTTTGCTGTTCTTGTACGAGATCGACTGCGAGACGTCGCCTGCAGTGATCAAGTCAAGGAAGTCCAGCCACAGCCCGCTCAACTCACCCGACTCCGCCTCACACTGGGCCAAATCCGGTTCTGGCCATACGGGAACACTCTGCGGCTGATGCTTCAAGCGCTCCAGCCACACGCGCTCGGCGGCCAAGATATGCGACATCAACTGCAGGGATCTTTTGTTGTCACCGCCATTGGTACGGATTGCCGTCAAAACCTCCCGGTTCGCCCAATGGTCGTAGGAAAATTCCCGCCGAACGTAGTCTGCAAGATTCACTTACTAGCCTCCGTCGCGGCTCGTCGCGCGACTTCTCCAATGTAATCGGTCGGGCCGCGACCGGCAAAGTTGTAACGATCCTTTCACATTTGAGGACTACACTGCTTGCTGGCACCTTGAGTCCGGAAGTGGCGGTACCATTCCTTTGATGCCACGCAAAGCCCCAGAGTCTCGAAATCTCAAGTCTGAAGAAGCAGAAGCAGCCAGTCCTCGCCCCGCCAAGGCTGTAGCGGAGCCGAAGCTGCGAGCGGACGATTTGGCGCGCCTGGCTCTGAAAGGCTGCCTCATCGCGCGCGATGCTGCCTTCAATGTCCGCGATCTGCTGACCAATTCCTCGCGCATGGCCTTCCTCGCCATCAAGGACTGCGAAAAGGAACTCGACCTGATCGAGCGCCAGATCGATGAGCGTCTTCCCGCCGCCATTACACGGGTGAATGAGGCTCGGGCGCGGCAGTTGCTCTCCACCTTGAAATCCACGACCGATCTTGAGCGCATCGGAGATCTGGTGATGAGTGTCGCCTTGCGCGCCCAAGCCAGATCCTCGAAGCTGCCGGCATCCGACGTGCGTCAACTCGTGGAGATGTCGTCCGTGTTACGCGAGATGCTCGACTTGGTTCACCAGGGCTTCTCGACCCTCGATCTGGAGTGCGCCCGGAAAGTATTGCAAATGGACAAGGGGATCGACCGAATCTGCCACGGATTATTTCAGGAGCATCTCGCGGAGACCGTTGCGCAAGGCGACACCACAGGCTTCGAGGTGTTGCTGATGGCGCAGGCTTTGGAACGCGCCGGCGATCACACGACAAATCTCGCCGAGGATCTCTACAGCCTGATCGAAGGCCGCAGTCTGCGGCATGTGCCCAAAAAGAAAGCAGCGAACTAGAGGCAGTACTCAGTTCTCAGAAAAGGCACAACGCACGTCCGCACGGCCAACAGGAGAATCTGACTTCATTATTCTCCAGGACGAATGGCGGACGGAAGGACCGCCCGCCTTGCTAAGAACTGAGAACTTCCCCTTACAAATTCATCGTTCGTTAACAATCGAGAAACATTCGCGCAACATTCATCCCATAGAGTCTTGGAGAAGTGCCCTCCCTTGGGGAAGTCATGTGGTCGAGCTATCAATGGCAGTCAGCTGCAAATAGCCAGTTTCTCTCTGGCAACTGACTATCGGCTTTTGACTACTTTGCTCGTGGGGTGCCATGAAGTGAATAATGCAGCATCCAATCGAATTCCACGAACGCACGGGACACATTAGCGCTGCTGATCCGTCCCGTCCAGTTATTTTTGTGGTCGAAGATGACGAGGACATTGCGCGCCTCATCTCCCACAATCTGCGGGCGGCCGGTTTCGAGGTGCAGAGTTTCGTCAGCGGCGACTCCGTTCTCTCCGAAGCTTCGCGCGAAGCGCCCGCGCTGTTCCTGCTCGATGTGATGTTGCCGGGCACCGACGGTTTCGAAATCTGCCGGCACATTCGCCAGACGCCTGCCTTGATGGCGATTCCTGTTATCTTCCTCACGGCCAAGACTTCGGAGGCCGACCGCGTCAAGGGATTGGAACTGGGTGGGGACGACTACGTCACCAAGCCTTTTAGTCCACGGGAACTGGTGGCTCGCATTCGCAGTGTTCTTCGCGGATTGGGCCAGATGCCCGGGCCCAGCGAAGTGCTACGCCTAGGTCAGTTGGAAATTGACATCTCTTCCATGACCGTTCAGGCAGGGGGACGCAATGTCCTCACCACGGTGCGTGAATTCCGGCTGCTGGAATATCTGGCCACCCATCGCGGCCGGGTCCTGACGCGCGACCAACTGCTCGACGCGGTGTGGAAAGAAACTCCCTTCGTTACCCCGCGATCGATCGACGTCTACATTCGCCGCCTGCGCGAAAAAATTGAACAGGACCCCCGCCATCCGCAATACCTGAAAACATTGCGCGGCATCGGCTATCGTTTCGAAGTGCCCAAGTAGTTCATCTGACCTTGGTCCCTCAAACCTTTTCGACCCGCGCGCGCCTCGGGTCATTTATCCTGCCTACATCGTTCATGGCCGCAAACAAGCCCAAACCGCTCTGGCAAGCCGACGACCAGCACGTGCGCCTGGCTGAAGTTATGGCGTCGTCCGACGAAGCCATCAAAGATAATCCTCTCCGTCGGGACGTCCGCTCGCTGGGTGCAGTCCTTGGACAAGTACTGGTCGAGCAGTCCGGGCAAGATTTGTTCGAATCGGTAGAAGAGCTGCGGCGATTGCTAATCGAGCACCGCGAGACCGTTCGCCGCAATCCAGAGCAGGCCTCCGCCCCAGAACTCATGCTCAAGGCGCAGCAGATCGTCTCCCGCATGGACTTGTCGCGCGCCTACCAGGTCACCAAGGCCTTCGCGACTTATTTTGAACTCACCAATCTCGCGGAGACCAACCATCGCCGGCGCCGTCGTCGCGCGGGCAAGCTAGACCGTGAACACGCTCCGCTTCCCGGCTCATTTCGCGGAACTCTTCTGCGCATGAAAGACGCTGGAATCTCGGCAGAGGATGCCGCTGCCGCGCTTGGCCAGATTGCGATCACCCCGGTCTTCACGGCGCATCCGACCGAAGTCGCCCGGCAGACCGTTCTGCTGAAGCGTCGCCGCATCGCGCAACAACTGGAACGCCTCGACCACCTTCCGCTTACAACCGAAGAGGCGGAGGATTCTGAAAACGAGATCCGCGCGGAAGTGACCTCGCTTTGGCAGACCGACGAAGTCCGTTTGGCAAAGCCGACAGTCGACGATGAAATCCGCATGGGCCTGCGCTACTTTCGGCTCTCGCTGTTCGACGCACTGCCGAAGATTTATGCCGAGGTCGTGGAATCGTTCTGCGACATCTACGCCATCGATCTCGCTGAAATCACCGTACCCAACCTGGTTCACTTCGGTTCCTGGATCGGCGGAGATCGCGACGGCAACCCGCTGGTCAAGCCCGATTGCATCCGCGACGCGCTGGAAATGGCTCGCGGGTTGATTCTTCGCGAGTATCTGAGTGACGTTGAATCTCTGAGCGACCGCCTGAGTTCCTCTCTTCGTCAGACCGGTGTCTCCAAGGAACTTCTTTCCCGATTGAAACACTACGAACGCACCGTCGCGGACGTCCATCTCGCATGGGGACCGCACAATACGACCGAAACCTATCGCCGCTTTCTGTCTTACATGTTTCACAGACTGCAGTGCAGCCGCGAGGCCGTGGCTCCCGGCGCCTACCGCAACGCCAGAGAATTTGAAGACGATCTTCTGCTGATACAGAACAGTCTCCTATCCAACCGCGGCGAGCGGCTGGCGCGAACTTACGTTGGCTCCCTGCTGCGCAAGGTGCGCACGTTCGGCTTTCATCTGTACACGCTCGACATCCGCCAGCACGCCAGGGTGCACGCTCGCGTGATCGAAGAGCTTGGACCCAATCCCGATCGCAGTACAAACTCCCCCGAGAGCCGCGAACTTCTCGACACCTTTCGCGCCATCGCTAAACTGAAACGGAGTTATCCTGCCCAATCCATTCGCCATTACATTATCAGCGGCGCCGAGTCGGAAAGCGATGTGTTGGCAGTGGTGCAACTCGCCAAAATCGCTGGAGTTCAAGTCGCAGGATCCGCCGACGATCCCGGGTTGATGCCCGTGCCGCTGTTCGAATCGATCGATTCGCTTCGCGGCGCCGGAGGAGTTATGCGACGCCTCTGGAGCAATCCCGACTATCAACCTCTGCTCGACTCCTGGGGACGGTGGCAGGAAGTCATGCTGGGTTATTCCGACTCCAATAAAGACGGAGGCATGCTCACCAGCACGTGGGAGCTCTATAAAGCTCATCGCGAATTGCATCAGGCGGCGAAGGAATGCGGAGTGCAGCTCCGCCTCTTCCACGGTCGTGGTGGAACGGTGGGACGCGGCGGTGGTCCCACGCACGCGGCTATCCTCGCCCAACCCCCCGGATGTTTCTCCGGTCAAGTTCGCATCACCGAGCAAGGCGAGGTTCTCAACTGGAAATACGCAGACCCGGTTCTCGCCGAATGGAATCTGGAGCTGATGATCGCAGCAAGCCTGGAGGCTTTGACGCTGCGCGGCGAACAGCAATCCCAATATCCCCTTCGCTGGGAAGAAGCCATCGAAGAGATGTCGCAAGAGGCCTACCGTATTTATCGCAAGGAAATCGCCGACAGTCCCGAGGTGCTTGAATATTTCGAACAAGCTACCCCGGTCAACGAGCTCGACACGGCACGCATTGGTTCACGCCCATCCCGCCGTACCAAGGGGCGTCAACTCGAGGATCTCCGCGCCATCCCGTGGGTCTTCGGCTGGATGCAGAGCCGCCATGCGGTACCCGCCTGGTTTGGCGTGGGTCACGCTCTGCAGCAATTCGCGAAGAACGGTCCCGGACACGAGCAGTTGCTCCGACAGATTTCGCGCGGCTTTCCGGTGTTTTCCGAACTGCTCCGCAACGTGGAACTCGGCATGGCCAAAGCAGATCTCGGCATCGCGCGTGACTACTCCGGCCTTGTCAAGAACGCCGCACTCAGAAAACGCGTCTTCTCCATGCTGGAAGATGAGTTCCTGCGCTCACGCCGCATGATTCTTCGCGTCACCGGACAACGCGAGCTACTAGCCCGTAATCGCGTGCTAGCGCGCTCCATCCGCCTCCGCAATCCCTATGTCGATCCCATGAGCCTGATTCAGGTAGAACTGTTGCGACGCAAGGAGAAAGGGGATCAGAGCTCGGAGTTGGAATACCCGTTGGGAGCGACTATTAACGGAATTGCCGCTGGCCTGCACAATACAGGCTAGACAGTGATCGGAGATTGTTGATTGCGGATTGTTGATTGCAGAACCTGCGGCGGCGGCTCCATGGTTCAATCTGAAATCTGCAATCTCGAATTTGAGATCCGCATCGGCAGCTATTCTTTTGCCACTTCCTTGGCGTGACTAACACCTGCAGAGGTTCCACCGGCCGTCGCTTTCTTCTTGGGCGGATGCCTGGCGGCTTCAGCGCGTTTTCGCTCTTGATAACGACGGTCGTGAGAATACTGATCGGACGCTTGTTTCTTCATGCTCTTATCATGTCACAGATTACGGTTTGTTCCGCTAACTTCCCGCCGGTGTGGCCGTCTGTAGTATGGTGTTTAGTCGCGCGGGCGTGTCTCGTGCCGACTTGCAACGATCTTGCTTCCCCCATATGAGCACTTCCACCGGCCCATTCTGTTCAATTCAAATCCCGTGTGTTCCCCAGGAAGAGGCTATATGTCGATGTCTCGATTTTCTGTCTTGGTACTGAGTCTGACCATCTCCGCCTCGTTCGCTCAGAGCCTGCTTGCCCAGAGCAAAACCCGGTTTGACTCGAGTCTCCCAGCCGAAGGTGCATCCGCCGACCAGGCCAAAGAACCCAAGCTCGAGCATTTCGATCCCAACCTGGTCGACAAGTCGCTCGACCCCTGCAACGACTTCTACAAATACTCCTGCAGTAAATGGTTAGCGGCGAATCCGATTCCGGCCGACCAGGTCTATTGGAGCACCGGCAGCGGCTTGGAGTTTTGGAACGAAAACCTGTTGCGCGAAACCTTGGAAGGCGCCAGCAAAAACGATTCCCAACGCAGCACCGGGCAGCAGAAGATCGGCGACTATTGGGCTGCTTGCATGGACGAAGCCGGCATTGAAGCCTCCGGACTGAAGCCGATCCAGCCGGAACTCGAACGCATTTCTGCCCTGAAATCGAAGAAGGATCTTGCGCTCGAGATCGCTCGCCTCCACCACATGTTCCCCGGAGCATGGGTGTACGGCGACAATCAGACGGACACCCCCTTCTTCGGCTTCACGGGACAGATTGACTACGATAACGCGTCGATGGTTGTGGCACAGATCGATCAAGCCGGTCTGACCCTTCCGAACCGTGACTACTACCTCAAGACCGACGACAAGTCGAAAGAACTGCTCGCTAAATACCGCGCTCATATTCAGAAAATGCTCGTACTTGCCGGCGAATCGGAAACGCAGGCTGCCGCAGACGCCGGTGTAGTGATCGAAATCGAGACCGCGCTGGCTCAGGCGCAAATGGATAACGTGAAGCGCCGTGACCCCAAGAACGTCAACAACAAGATGACTCTGGCACAGGTGCGTGAACTTACGCCTTCGATCGATTGGGATGAGTACCTGAAAGCGGTGAAGGCGCCGCCTAGCGATCATTTCATCGTGACCTCGACCGATTTTTTCCGCGCCGAGGAAAAGCTTCTGAACGAGCAGCCCCTCGATCACTGGCAGGCCTACATGCGCTGGCAGGTGATTCACGGTGCAGCCCCTTTCCTGAACAAAGCCATCGTTGACGAGAACTTCGATTTCTTCGCACGTACGCTGGCCGGGGCTGAAAAACAGCGACCACGCTGGCGCCGCTGCGTGACAGCAGCCGATCGCGATCTTGGCGACGCCCTGGGCCAGGCGTATGTCGACCGCGCCTTCCCACCCGACAGCAAGGCTCGCACCATTCAAATGGTGCACTCCATCGAAGCCGCATTGAAGACCGACATTCAAGGCCTCTCCTGGATGTCCCCCGCGACCAAGGAACAAGCCATCGTCAAGCTGAAAGGGATCGAGGACAAGATCGGCTATCCCGCGCGCTGGCGCGACTATTCCACCGTCACTATCGTGCGCGACAGCTATCTCAACAACGTTGGGCAGGCCACATCATTTGAGTTCGAACGCTGGGTCGCAAAGATCGGCAAGCCCGTCGATCGCGCCGAGTGGACCATGACGCCGCCCACCATCAACGCTTATTACGATCCGCAGTTGAACACCATCAACTTCCCGGCGGGAATTTTGCAGCCGCCGTTTTTCGATCCCACAAAAGATGATGCGGTGAACTATGGCGCCATCGGCATGGTCATTGGACACGAAATCATCCACGGCTTCGATGACCAGGGACGCAAGTTCGATGCTCAGGGTAACTTGCGAGACTGGTGGACACCCGAAGATGGCAAACAGTATGACGAACGCGGCAAGTGCATCTCCGATGAGTACACGCAGGATGTCCCCGAAGCGGGCGCGGGAGTGAAACAGAACGGTCTGCTCACTCAGGGAGAAGACACCGCCGACAACGGCGGGATCCGTCTTACGCTGGCCGCACTTGAAGCAACGTTGAAGCAGCAGGGCAAGTCGCTCGACGACAAAGGGGCAGACGGATGGACCAACCGCCAGCGATTCTTCCTGTCGAACGCCTACTCGTGGTGCGCCAACGTGCGACCGGAGATCGCGCGCCTGATCGTCACCACTGATCCCCACTCCATGCCGGTTTTCCGCATCGATAACGTGATTTCTAATATGCCGGAATTCCAACACGCCTTCGGCTGCAAAGCCGGCCAGAAAATGGTAAGAGCCAACGCCTGCCGAGTCTGGTAGGGGTGAGTCGTAATGAAAAGGGCCAGCGAACAAAGCTGGCCCTTATTCATGCTCATTTGCGGTCTTTGCTCATCTGAGTCTCTGCTCATATGGGGAGGCCACCTCGTTAGCCTGCCCTGTGCGAAGTCGAAAGGGTCTAAGCTCGGGCAAAGCCCGGCGCCCAACAGAAAGACTCTCACTTATTTGTTAATATCCTCCTTCGCTTCCAACCGCTTCGCATAAGTCTCCAAAGCGGTCTTGTTCGCCTCGGGCGCTCCTACCAGAGACAACTTCATTTCCTTCACCGCCTTGTCAAACTCGCCCTGCGCGCTATACACACGGGCTAGTCCAAGATGCGTGGTCCAGTAGTCGGGGAACTTCTTCGCGTTCGAACGATAGATCGCGAGCGCCTCATCCTGCTTCTTGTCGCCCTGCAACTGCCGCCCGTACACGTAAAGTTGCAGCGCATTCCCTTTGTCCAAAGCCTTGTTGCGGAAGGTCGCAGCGTCTTCCTTGCGCCCCATCGCGTCTAGAATGCGCGACTTATTCATTAAATTGTCGTAGCGCTCCTCCGCCTGAATCGACTGATCTTCATCCTTCAGCGCTTCGTCAAGATTGATCTTGTTCGCCAGGAAGTAGCCCGCCGCATCGTCCCAGCCTTCCCAGTAATACTGGTTGAGCCCGTGCAACTGTCGGTGGATGCTGGCTGTCACCAGTTCGTTGACGTTGACGTGCACTTTGAACGGCACCGCAATTTTGTCCCACCGCATGGTCACTACAGTTGAGTCGGGCTTCACCTCATCGAAGTCATAGGCCAGAGCATCGTGCGCCTCAGCCGCTTGCGGCTTCACAGTAACGCGCAGCGCGTCATCCTCCTGCTTGTAGGTGAAGCTTCCCCAGTCCTTCGCATCTTTCGAGAAGATCACCGTCCACTCATTCTCTCCCGGAATCATGTGCAGGCCGTAGGTTCCTTTGTCGAGCGGCTGCCCTTCAATCGTGACCGGATCAGTGAACGTGATGGTCGTATTCTCATTCGCGCCGGCGCGCCACACCTGCCCGTAAGGGGCCAGCTTGCCCCATATCTGGCGGCCATTGGCCAGCGGCCGATGATAGTTAACGGTAATGTCGGTGATGCCGATGCGCTGCATCACCACGGCATGCTGGCTCTGCCGTGGCAGGTCGAGCATCAGAGTTTCGCCAGTGGCAGTCTGAGCGTGGCAAAAATTTGCTACAAACAAAACACCCGAGAACAACGCAAGCAAACGAACTCTATGCATAGAGAAACTCCTTTTTGTGGCTGATTGAGCAGCCGATTGGGTCACAACATGAATGGAGAAACAGGATTTGAGCACGTGTGTCGTCGCGTGATCCGTTGGACGCGCGGCCCATGCCAAGGTAAGCAATTCCATCCCGGCCTGCGTTTCTGCGGCCTCCGCGTCTTTCGGTGATCTCTTCCTCTGTGATCTCTGTGGTTAAATTTTTTCGGGCTCCGCTTGACAAAACAAAGCCGCCGGAGCAGAATTCTTAAAGGCGAATGAAAAGCGAAAACGCCTCCGACGGCTCCAGCCCCGGCGCTCCCTGAAATCTTCCGAGGAATCTTATGTCTTCCGCAGTGGTTTCCACTTCGGCGGCCCTGGGCCGCCCTTTTGTCTTTGATGTCGAAGCAGTTCCAGTGTCTCTGCCCTTCGAGCCGACGGGTCATCCGCCGAGCGGTCCGACCCAAGCTCGTCCCCCCCAGAGAGTTCAACGCTCTGGCGATTTGGCCTCCACTGACCCCAGACTGGCCCATATCACCCCAGCCTCGCGCCTTGATATCCGGCCAGTTCCCGAGATGGTTTCGAGCGGCATCCCGGCTCTCGACACCCTTACCGGCGGGCTCCCCCGCGGATGTCTCACCGAAATCTGCGGCTCCGCTTCCTCCGGACGCACCACTTTGCTGCTGGCCGCTCTGGCCGCCGCCACCCGCCGTGGCGAATATTGCGCGGTGGTCGATGCCAGTGACGCGCTCGACCCTCACTCTGCCGCAGCCGCCGGGGTAGAACTCGACCACCTGCTGTGGGTCCGCTGCAGCGACGACTTACCGCAAAAATCCCGCGCAAAACAGAGGAGTCCCCGCATGTCGTCAGGGCAAGAAACCGAGACGCGAGAAGCCTATCCTGAGCTTGTCGAAGGGGGGAATAATGCGTTCCGAGCCGGGTTCGTGTTCGACCGCACCAGCTCGCGGCAATCCTCGCACCGTCTCGAGCAAGTCCTGCGCGCCACAGATTTGCTTTTAGAAAGCGGTGGCTTCGGCCTGATCATCCTCGATCTCGGCGACATGCCAATCCAAGCCGCCCGCCGCATCCCGCTGACCACATGGTTCCGCTTCCGCCGTGCCATAGAAAACAAGCCCACGATCCTGCTGGCAATCGAACAACACCCCATCGCCGGAAGTTGCTCTTCCCTGCTGCTGCAACTTGAAGTACTCGATACGCAGTACTCGGTACTCAGCGCAAACAGAAGTCTCGTTGTGCAAACTGTTGATGCTGAACGTGGCACTATTCAGGAGGGGCAACCTGCGCACGCACGACTTCTTACTGGACTCAAAATCAATGCGGAATTAATTCGATCGCGTCTGGAACGAAAACCGGCCCGCTCGATCACATTTGGAACAAAAACCGCTTGGGCGGGATGAAACCAATAACTGGATACTGAGTACTGCTCTATGTTCGCCTGCATCTATGTTCCGAATTTTCCCGTGGCGGCCGCCCTGCGCGCCGAACCGGAACTGAAGATGCACGCGCTCGTCATCCTTGAAGGTAAACCTCCACTGGAAAAAATTATTGCAGTCAATGAAAAGGCTGCCCGCATGGGTATTGTCCCCGGCATGACCAAAGCTCAAGCCGAGTTGTGCGCAGAACTCGTCCTGCGCGCGCGTTCTCCGCTGCAGGAATCCGCCGCACATGCAGCCTTGCTCGATTGCGCTCAGTCGTTTTCCCCGTGTGTGGAAGACGCCGGCAAAGACACAGCCCTGCTCGATCTTGCCGGGATGGAATCTCTCTTCGGATCGCTGCCGGAGATTTCCGGCGCAATCCACACCCGCGCGGCTGCGCTCGGGCTCGAGGCCAACGTTGCAGTAGCCTCCAATCCCGACGCCGCCGTGCTTGCTGCTCGCGGATTTCCCGGCGTCAGCGTCATCCCTTCAGGCCAGGAAGCAACGCGCTTAAGTTCATTGCCGACAGAAGTTTTGTTTGCCGACCGTCTAGAAGGAGATCCGAAAAAAGCCGCCGACCGCCTGCTCGAAACCCTCGACCGCTGGGGCATACGCAACCTGCATGGACTGGCCGCTCTGCCGGAAGTTTCGCTCAGCGAACGCCTCGGGCAGGAAGGCCTGCGCCTGCAGCAACTAGCCCGCGGCGCCGCTTCGCGCACCCTGGTCCCCGTGGAAGCGCCCCTGATTATTGAAGAAGCCATCGAATTGGAGCACCCGATCGTCTTGCTCGAGCCTTTAGCCTTTCTGCTGAATCGCTTGCTTGAGCAACTCTGCGCGCGGTTAGGTTCCCGTGCTCTGTCCACACAAAAACTGCGCCTTACTCTCGAACTCGAAAACTTCTCTCCCTTCCAGCCGTCCTCAAAAAACAACAATCACCAATTTGTCCGCACGCTGAGTTTGCCCTTACCTATGCTCGACACCAAAGTTTTTCTCAAGTTGCTGCAACTGGATTTGAATGCGCACCCGCCCGGCGCGCCCATCGTGAAGATCCATCTGGCCGCCGAACCGGCACGTCCCCGTTCGGCACAGGGAGGGCTATTCCTGCCTCCATCGCCGGAGCCGGAAAAACTGGAACTCACTCTCGCCCGCATCGCCGGCATGGTTGGCGAACACAAAGTTGGAGCGGTGGAGTTGCTCGACACGCATCATCCCGACGGCTTTCGCATGCAGCGTTTCGTAGCCGCAGTCCCACAAAAAAGCGAGCACAAGAAAGATCCCAACCCAGAAAGAGAATCGGCAGTCACCGCCCTGCGCCGCTTCCGTCCCGCTCTGCGCGCGAACGTAACTCTTGAAAATGGCCAGCCCACGCGTGTCGTGTGCATGAAGAAGAAAGAAGTCCAGGGCGATGTCCTCTGGAAAGCTGGCCCGTGGCGCTCCTCCGGCGACTGGTGGGAACGCGAAGCCTGGTCCCGCGATGAATGGGATCTCGCCCTGCGCAATGGCGACGCCGTCTCATTCCACCGCTTAGTGCACGACCTGCTCGGCGGCAGCTGGTACGTGGAAGGAACGTATGACTGAAAAGAAAGTACTCAGTACCCTGTACTCAGTACTCAGTACTCAGTTAAAAACCTTGATTAACTGAGTACTGGGCACTGAGTACTGAGTACTTGTACATAGAACTTCACGCCCGCTCTGCTTTTAGCTTTCTCGAAGGCGCATCTCTGCCCGAGGAACTGGCCGGCGTGGGTTCTCGCCTCGGTCTACCCGCCATGGCGCTGCTCGACACCGACGGCGTGTACGGCGCGCCACGCTTTCACCTGGCCGCCAATAAAATCGGGATCAAAGCGCACATTGGTGCCGAAGTGACGTCAAATCTTTTTTCACCACGGCGTCACGGAATCACCGAGAAAAACAAACAACAACAATCAAAACTCAATTATTCAGACTTAAAGAATTCCTCCGTGTCTCCGTGCCTCCGTGGTGGATTCAGACTTTCCCTCCTGGTCGCCTCCCGCGCCGGCTATCAAAACCTCTGCCGCCTGATCACCAAAATGAAATTACGCGCAAAAAGAGGCGAAGGTGCAGTCTCCGCCGAAGAACTCCAGGAGCACGCCCAAGGCCTCATCTGCCTCACCGGCGGCGCGGAAGGCCCATTGGCAGCCGCTTTGCAGCAAGGCGGCATCGACGAAGCTTGCCGCCAAGTCGATCAAATTGTCGGAATCTTCGGTCCCAAGAATGTCTATGTCGAATTGCAGCGCCATTTTCAGCGCGAAGAAGAAACCCGCAATCGCGCCGCCATCACCATCGCCCAATCTTTGAATCTTCCTCTGCTGGCCACCAACGGAGTCAACTACGCCATCCCGCAAGGCCGCCAACTTTGTGACGCCTTCACCGCCATCCGCCACCACCGCACACTATCCACCGCTGGACGCCTGCTCTCCCGCAACTCTGAGCGTTTTCTGAAATCCGCGCAGGAGATGCAGCAACTCTTCGCCGACCTGCCCGAAGCCATCACGAACACTCTGGAACTCTCCTCCCGCCTCGAATTTACGCTTAACGATCTCGGCTACGAATTCCCGCGCTTTCCTGTGCCGGAAGGCGAGACCATGAACTCCTTCCTGCGCGAGCGTGCCTGGGAAGGTTTCCGCCAGCGCTACGGCCGCACTTCGCCCGACATGCAAACCCGCGCCCGCCACCAGATTGAGAAAGAACTGAATCTCATCGAGAAACTCAAACTCGCTGGATACTTTCTCATCGTCTGGGATCTGGTCCGCTACTGCCGTGAGCAAAACATTCTCGCCCAGGGACGCGGCTCCGCCGCCAACAGCGCCGTCTGCTATTCGCTCGGCATCACCGCCGTCGATGCCGTCGGCATGGAACTGCTCTTCGAACGTTTTCTTTCGGAAGAACGCGGCGAGTGGCCCGAC
>Ga0207693_10000410_pt1 | contig 38960 bp, 28 predicted proteins | sample LARL81metaG_FD_184347 | JGI IMG/M metagenome (GOLD analysis project Ga0207693, IMG submission 184347) | Corn, switchgrass and miscanthus rhizosphere microbial communities from Kellogg Biological Station, Michigan, USA - LAR L8-1 metaG... | ecosystem: Host-associated > Plants > Roots >... | reverse complement strand
CCGACTGTAAGGTGTGCTGGTTTTCTGACTTAGCCGTCGGAGGGCTTCGCATCTTCCCTGCCCACCCGTCAGGAAACTGGTTGTGTCTGTGCACGCATCCCACGAGATGCCGGGGTTGCAATTCAAGTCCGGCGGAGATAGTCGACGCCGGTACTTCGGCGGGCGATAATGAAAGCGATGCGTTCAATATCCACCGTAATGGTTTCTTTCGCAATCGCCGTGCTGGCGCTTGCAGGCCTCGCCCAAGACACGGCTCCGCATCGGCTCATTCTCAAGGATGGCTCGTATCAGCTGGTTACGAAATACGAGGTCAAAGGCGACCGTGTCCGCTATTACAGCGTGGAGCGCGAGGACTGGGAGGAACTGCCCAATTCGCTGGTGGATTGGCCGGCAACGGAGAAATACGAGAAGGACAAAGCCACGCCCTCGCCTGAAGCTTTGCAACTCGACAAAGACATCGAGCGCGAAGACGTTCCCCTTCCTGAAGTCGCGCCCGGACTCCGCATCCCTGAAGATACGGGCGTTTTCCTGCTCGATACGTTCCAGGGAGAGGCTCAGCTGGTGGAAATCAATCAGTCGGCGGGAGACGTCAACCGCAATACCAAGATGAACATTCTGCGGGGCACCTTGAATCCCGTCGCCGGACCGAAACAGACGGTGGAACTCGAGGGCGAGCACGCTACAGTGCAAGCTCACGTAGCGGTCCCGACGCTCTACGTCAAAATCGACGAGGGCCCGCCGAGCGTAGGACAATCCAGCGGCGCGACTGAAGCGAACAACAGCGGTTCATCTAAAGATTCGCAGGCGCAAAAGCCGCTTGTGGCTTCTGCGCGATACGTCATCTTGCATGCGGAAGTCAAAGGCAAGCGGCGGATAGTCGCGGGCGTCAAACGCGAACTCACGGGAAAAATCGAACACGAGCAGAAAACCGTGAAGGCCACAGCCAACGAGATCAGGGGAGGCTGGCTGAAGCTGACCCCCACCGAAAGCCTGGTGCCGGGCGAGTACGCCCTGGTTGAGATGTCGGACAAGGGTTCGATGAACCTTTATGTTTGGGACTTCGGAATCAATCCCAAAGCTGGCGCGAATCCGAATCCCTGGAAGCCGGACGCCAAACCGTCAGCGCCTCCGCAGGCTCCGGATACAAAATAACTGAGGGTGCAATGGAAAAGGCGCCCGCAAGGACGCCTTGAGTTGAACCTCAGATTCTGGAAGCTACTCTTGCAACATTCCCCGCTGTGCGATGCCGATGTTGTCACGCGTGGAATTCTTAACCATGTACATCATCCCATCGGCCTGACGGATCACATCATGCGCCGAGCGCGCATCGTGTGGATAGGTCGCCACTCCAATCGACGCTCGTACGTTCAGGTTTAAGCCTTCTTCGCGGCAGAAGCAGCTGGCGCGCAATCCATCGCGCAGCCTCTTGGCGACTACAAGCGCTTGATCCTTGCTGGTCTGAGGCAGGAGCACAACGAATTCGTCACCGCCGTAGCGGAAAGCAAAATCGATCAAGCGCAGCTGCGCCTTGATGAGATAGCCGATTTCGGCGAGCAGCTTGCTGCCTACCAGATGTCCGTGCGTATCATTCACGCTCTTGAAGTGGTCCAGATCGATAAAGAGGATGCTGAACTCGTATCCAAACCTCGACGAGCGGTACACTTCGGTTTCAAGCGTCTTATAAAGGTGCCGCGCATTGTAAAGGCCGGTGCAGTCGTCGGTGATGGTCAGTTCCTGGATCTTCTCGACCCAGCGCGCATTTTCGATGGCAATTGCCGCGTAGTCGCACAGCGACTGCAAGAAGAAGAGCTCAGGTTCCTTGAAGCGCTCCATGTCGACGTTGACGAGCTGGATCACGCCCAGCACGCGCAGCTTCGAACGCAGGGGAACGCAGATGACCGAGCGCGTCTCCCACTTGGTGGCATCATCAACGCGGCTTGCAAAATAGGGATCGCTGTGCACATCGGGCACAACCCGGGCCTCGCCATGTTTCGCGACCCATCCGGCGATGCCTTCCCCCAGTTTCAGGCGGACATTCTTCAGCGCTTCGGCCTTATCCCCGACGGCGATCGCGAAGTACAGTTCGTCATGGGCCTCATCGACCATCAGGAGCGACCAGGTGTCTGGGCGGAAGTATTCCGCCATCTTGTCCATGATGGTTTGCAGGATGGAGTCGAGATCCAACGATGACGTGAGCGCCTTGGCCACGTCATGAAAGATCGTCAACTCCTGGCTCTGGCGAGTCAATTGAGTGCCGGCCTCAGGCATGGATATCCTGTCATTCCTCACTGAGTAGGGTGGCGTTCAAAAATTATACGGGTCACTTTCGATTGCCAGCAATGAACGTTGGTAACCCGTACCCGTAACGGCAACCAGGGCAAGGGAGTAGGGGACTATAGGCGCCGTGGGCTGGCGCAGGAAGGCGAACATCGCCACGGTGGCCAAAGCCGCAATGTGCTTGAGTGCGCTGGAAGCGCTGCGCCACCAGGGTGGCCAGATCAAAATAGTTCTGCAGAGGCCAAGACCAACGCTAACCTCTTATAATCTTTTAGATGAAGATACTGATTTTGGCACTCTTCCTCATGCCTGCCATGGCACAAACTCCGGACCCGAAATCCATCCCTGTGATCGACGGAGGCCTCGGCCCGTGTACGGCCGAGTTCACCATCACGGATACTGACAACAAGCCCATCTACCTGGCCAAAATAAAGGTCCACATTGCTTACGGGTTCATGAGCGCCCGCAAACTCGATCTGGAAGTCAGCACGAACGTTGACGGCAAGGCCCGCTTCACCGGCCTGCCCGACCGGACCAAACGCGGATTGTTCTTCGACGCTGACGAAGGCGAGCGTACCGGCACAGCCTTTGACGATCCTTCGAAAACCTGCCAAGCCCAGTTCCCGATCACCCTGCGCAAGCCGACGACGGCTCCGCCGCAGTAGCCACTGGACGCCCGGCGCCTAAACCTTGCGCGGAGGGCGCCCCGGAGCCTTCAGCTTCGCTCAGGGCAAGCTGCGTCCCGGCTACCCAAGCGAATGCCGAAAGTTACCCCGTCCCTGACCTGTCGTCCCGTGGCGGACGGCTCGCTCTTGTCCTATGATGTTGCCAACACACACCTGAAGGGTCTTTCAACAGTGGGCGAGTTCGGCGACAAATTTCGCAAGGCGCGCGAGAAGAAGGAACTCTCTCTCGATGACATCTCCAATGTCACCAAGATCAGTTCTCGCATGCTGCAGGCAATCGAACAGGAGCACTTCGACCAACTGCCGGGCGGCGTCTTTAATAAGGGATTCATTCGCGCCTATGCCAAGCACCTTGGCTTGGATTCCGAGGACGCCGTTACGGACTACCTGGCTTGCCTGCGCCAAGCGCAGATCGATTCACACGCGGGATGGGACGCCGAGCCACACAATGGCCGCAGCGCCCCTCTCGCGCAGAAAAACACTCCGGCAACTCCAGCTAAGGCGGAGCCCAAGGCCCAACCAGTCAAATCTCAGCCGATTAAAGCGCAGCCTCCCGCCGAGGTCGGGGACGAGTTGCCTGAGCTGCAACTGCCACGGGCCGAACACATCCGCGGCGGGAAAAAGGAATATCTCAGCAGAGCGTCGTCGGGAAATCCCCGGTTATTCTTCGCGCTGATTGCTGTGTTTATCATCGCCGGAGTTTTGTTCTGGATACGACACTCGCGGGGCACTCGCGGTACGGTTTCGAAATCGAACGAGTCGTCTGTCACGGCATCCGCCGCAGCACCGGCTCCGCCAGTCGGCAGTCCGTCAGCGTCCGGGTCGAGCGCGGCGCCGGCGCCAAGTAGTTCGTTTGCTCCTTCTAATTCGGTTACTGCCCCTAATCCGGTTGTGGCTCCTGCTGATGCTCCGCCGGCGGTGCAGCAAGCAACGCCGACCACCGGCACTCCGGCGACGGCTGCTCCTGCTACTCAGACAGAACCAACGCCTGAATCCGACGATTTACCCGTTAAGCGTTCGTCGCGCACACCTCCGACCACTGTGGCGGATCCGACACAAGTTAAAGTTGAACGGAAGGGAGATGTCACTATTCGTTCATTCGGATCGGGCGCGCCTAAGCCGGCCGATAAGTCTGCCACCTCGCTCACGCTGGTCGTCCGCGCCAGTGAAAATTCCTGGATCTCCGTCACCTCCGATGGACAGCTACTGACACAAGAAACTTTGATCGCTCCCGCCGCCACGTCATTCCATGCGAACCGCGAACTGGTGGTCCGCGTGGGCAACGCTGCCGGCATCAGCTTTCTCTACAAGGGCGAAGAACTTCCTCCGCAAGGTGGCGAGGCCGAAGCCAAGACGTTCATCTTCGACGCACAAGGCATGCGCGCCCAGGCGCCAGCTCAAGCACCAGCCCAAAACTAGTCGGAAATTTCCCGGGAACACCGCCCGGTTCTGGAACGTATCCTATTTGTGACTCGGTCTGTCTGGAGTTCTCCATGGGCCTGGGTAATGATCTCCGCCATGCCGTTCGTACCCTCGGACGCAATCCTCTCTTCAGCGCCATCGCAGTCGTCACGCTCGCAATAGGAATTGGCGCAAACACTGCCATCTTTACCATTGTTGATGGAGTCATCATTCGCCCTCTTGGTTATGGCGACGAAAGCCGCCTGTTTGTGATTCACGAGGTTATTCCCAAGTTCAGCTCCATGGCTCCGAAGGTTCCGGTAAACGCCATGCATTTTCTTGAATGGCGCAAGCGCATGCACTCGTTCGAACGTATGGGGCTAATCGGGGGGATGAGGCTCAATCTGACCGGAGCGGGAGAGCCCGAGCGCCTCGCCGCCGCGCGTGTGTCACCGAACGTATTTCCGATGCTCGCCGGCAGGACTCAACTGGGCCGTGCGTTCTTAGAAGAGGAGGATCAGCCAGGACGTGACGATGTTGTAGTCCTATCGAACGAGTTGTGGAGGCGCCGCTTCGCTTCCGATCCAAACATTCTTGGTCGCAAGATTCAGCTCGACGGCCGTCCCTACGAAGTGATTGGCGTTCTTTCGGCGCAGTTCCACTTCCCCAAGCTGAGCCATCTCTATGCGATGGACGTGGCGGCGGAACAACCCGACCTGTGGAAGCCGTTTGCCGTAAAACCCGACGAACTGGAAGCGATGGGCGATTTCAATTATGTGTGCATCGCGCAATTGCAAGCCGGCGTCTCGCGAAGTCAGGCGTTGTCTGAGTTGAACGCCGTCCAAGCCAGCATAGCCAGCCAGGCTCCCGAACAAGTCGAGCTCCACGCCGCGATGGTTCCGCTGCAGGACCAGATCACGAGCCGTTCCCGTCTCGGTCTGCAATTGATGTTGTTCGCCGTTGGCGCCGTGCTGCTTATCGGTTGCACGAATATTGCGAATCTACTGCTTGCCAGGACGGCGTCACGGAAAACGGAACTCGCCATCCGCTCTGCCCTGGGAGCTGGAGTACGTCGCCTTCTGCGACAGATGCTGACCGAAAGTCTCTTGCTCGCCGGAATTGGCGGAGCCGTGGGCGTACTAATTGCGTACATCGCGCTGCGTGCCCTGCTTTCGCGTGCGCCTGTTGATTTGCCTCGGCTTGATGAGATCCATCTCGATCTCCGGGTTCTAATGTTCGCGCTTACGGCTTCCCTTACTGCGGGCCTTCTCTGCGGCCTGCTTCCCGCATGGCGCTTTGCTCGCACCGCGCCTATGGCGGCCATGAAGTCGGGAGTCCGTACCACCGAAGGACGTGATTCCGGCAGACTTCGCAGTATCCTCGTCGCGCTTGAAGTGGGCCTGAGCACACTGTGTCTGCTTGCGGGCGGACTGCTGATGCGCAGTTTCCTAAACCTGATGAACGTGGACAAAGGCTTTGCCGTCGAAGGCGTCCTCACGGTGAATCTCAATCTTCCGAACACGCGCTATCCCAAAGAGCAGGACCAGGTGCGCTTCACACGGTCGCTGCTCGACTCAGTGCAAGTTCTTCCTGGCGTGGTATCGGTGGGTGTTTCCAATATGCTTCCGTTGAGTGGCGAGGGCGGAAACAATTTCATAGGGCTCGAGGGAATAAATCTGCCCATGATGGAACGCCCATTGGCCGACATTCGCGGAGTGAACCCGGATTATTTCGCGACGATGAACATTCCTTTGCGGAGAGGCAGGTTCTTCGCCGATGCTGACGGCGAAAATAAAGTCGCCGTCGTGTCGACCCTTACCGCGGACCATCTCTGGCCCGGACAGAATCCGCTGGGAAAACGTTTCAAGATCGGCGATCCCGACGGGCCCTTCGTTCAAGTGGCGGGCGTTGTCGGCGATGTTCGCGGAGCAAAACTCGACCGGACCCCCGGCCTTACGATTTATGTGCCGTATTGGCAGCGCCGCACGTTTGGGGGCCCATCCCTGGCCGTGAAAACCGGTGTGGAACCCTTGATGGTGTCGTCTTCGGTTCGCAACGCTATCCATCATATCGATGCGGAACTGCCGGTCGGTCACTTCGAAACCATGCAGGAAGTCGTCGGTGAATCGATGGCACAGCGGCGCTTCCAGATGGACTTGGTCCTCATTTTTGCATGCACTGCTCTGTTACTGGCTGCTCTCGGGATCTATGGAGTGATTTCGTATTCTGTTGCCTTGCGCACAAATGAAATGGGAATCCGGATGGCACTGGGAGCCTGCAGCGCGGACATTCTGAAGATGGTGCTGCGGCAAGCAATGATGCCGGTCGCAACAGGCGCCTGCGTAGGTCTCGCAGCGTTTCTCATTGCCGGACGCTTGCTGTCCGGTCTGCTCTATGGTGTGTCACCGGTAGATGGAGTGACGATCGCGAGCGTCTTGGTGATTCTCAGCGGTATAGCCGCGCTGGCCAGCATGGTTCCCGCGCGGCGGGCAAGCCGCGTCAATCCGACGGTTGCTTTGCGATACGAGTGAAGACAGCTTTCTGGTGGGAGAATTGCAGACGTTCAATCTTAAGGCTTCTCCAGCAGCACCGTTTCGATTTCGATCTCGAAGTGCCGCTTCTTCAATTCGGCGAAAAACGCGTCGGCCTCAAAATATTCCTCCGCAGCCCAAACTCCGGGACGCAACGGCTTCTTCAACATCTGCTGCACGCCGATCGACATATTCATTGAAGTTCCTGCGTCGACGTAATCGTCATACAACGGATGCGGGTGGCCAATCACGCGGCATGTCACCTTGCACGTTTTGCCCTCGCGGGTTCCGTGGCCGATCGCGAAATGAATTTCGTGACTTTCCTGAACGGGGACACGGCTTTTGTTCTTCTTCATGTTGCGATCGATCACGGCTTGCAAAACATCCAGCGGGCGCACGGAAACGCCCTTGACTGTGATCGGATCGTCCTGCGCGCCGAATCCGGCTTTCACCAAGCCGATCCAGGCCTCGTGATCGCGCTCAGGTAGAGAGAGCTTCCACGTAAACTCACGGATTCCTTTCTCAGCTATGCCCTCGGAAAACGGCACGGTCAACGGTTCGGAGTGCTGAGAGTGAATGAATGTGGTCGGTCCCCAAGGCTCGGGCAGATCTATCGTTTCGGCCCCGGCCTGCGCGGGCACTTCCTGCAGACGGCCGTCGAGAAACTGCTGACTGGGATTGGCATACTCTGCGAGAATCGTCGATACGGAGTAGGGCGGAACGAGCACGGGACTGTCGGGCCCGATCTTCGTTGCGGCCCAGTACAGACTTATCTTCTCGATCCGTTCGAGACGGTCGGCGACTGCGCGGCAGATGATGTTTGAGAGACCGGGGTCGGAGCCTAGCCCTACGACTGCGGTCACGCCTGCCTTTTTCCAGTCGTTGTGCTGCGCCTTCTGCTTCACGGTGTAAATGCCCATGCCCCCGTAGTCCACATAGGCCCGACGGGCTTGAAGACACGCTTCGAAAATCGCCATTTGAAATCCTGCGAATGTGGGAACTCCGTTGATGCACACATCGCAGTCAGCCAGTAACGAGAGCAGAGCGGCGCGATCATTCACGTCGAAGACGCGGGTTTCGAGACGCGGATCATTTAACGATTGCTGCAACGACGACAACCGTTCGGCGTTGGAATCGGCGGCTATAATCCTCGTTACTCCGGACGACAACTTCGACAGCAAATCGCGAGCTGTCCCCGCACTCATCAGTCCCGCCCCGCCAACGATCATTATGCGCATTCCCGTGGCCCTTTCTTACTTTTTGTCCGACGCAAGCAAACGGAAAATAATCTCATAACAGGGCGGCTGGCGACTTCGTGCATTTTCGCTTTACACCACATAATTTGCAGCACAAGGATGATGCTGCTGGAGTGCCGCTGCAAATTTCCGCAAGAACTTTTCTCTCCCACGTTCATTCCTCTGCAGGCTTGGGAACAATTGTCCGCCAATGTTGGTCTATAGCTGCTGAGTAAGTTTGTCGAAATAAATTTGCGGCTCGGGCAACGCGTCGCGGTGTTCCCAAGTTCCAATGGCTTGTTCGCGGAGGCATCTATGCAACGGCGTCGTCTGCGGGCCCTATCTGTCGTAGTGTGTCTTTCTCTCGTAAGCTTGGCGGCCATCGTTTTCTGGCCCACCCAGTCCACAGTCTCAGCCGCGACTGGTGAAACCGCGGGATCGCTCGCAATCATCGGCAAAAAAGGATCCGTCACCGGATCATGCCCGCTTCGCCATACCGAAGTTCGCGGCGCTATCACGGGATTCCTGGCGCGCGTCAACGTCACGCAGACGTTTGAGAACACCGCCTCACAAAAAATAGAGGCGGTCTACTCCTTCCCGCTGCCGGAGAACGCCGCGGTTGACGACATGACTATCCAGATCGGGACTCGCACGGTGCGCGGTGTGATTCGCAAACGAGAGGAAGCACGCGCGATCTACGAGCAGGCCAAGCAAACCGGGCATGTGGCGGCGCTTCTGGACCAGGAGCGGCCGAATATTTTCACGCAGTCGGTGGCGAACATTCTGCCGGGCGAACAGATCACGGTCACGATCAGTTATCTGCAGACGCTGGAATACGAAAATGGCGCGTACCAGTTCGTATTTCCGATGGTCATCGCGCCGCGCTATATTCCCGGCGAGGCTGTCGGAAAGCAGGCTGGAGGCTGGGCTCCCGACACCGACCAGGTTCCCGACGCTTCGAAAATCACTCCACAGGTGACGCCAAAAGCAACGCGGGCGGGGCACGATATTTCTATTGAACTCGCACTCGATGCGGGCGTGCCGCTGTTGCAACTCAGTTCCGTTTCACATGAAATCGATGTCGATCGCACTGCCGCGAGCTCGGCGACGGTAAGACTGAAGAATCTGAGTGAGATCCCCAACAAGGATTTCGTTTTGAAGTACGACGTGGCCGGCGAGCAGATCGCCGATGCCGTTCTTTCGCAAGGCGAATCACTGAGCGTTTCCAAAGCGAAAGGCGCGGCAGGTGGATACTTCACGCTGATCCTGCAGCCGCCGGCGCAACTGCCCGAGTCGGACATCACGCCCAAAGAACTCGTCTTCGTGCTGGATACGTCGGGGTCGATGATGGGCTTTCCGATCGAAAAGGGAAAAGAACTCATCAATCGCGCGCTGGATGAGCTCTATCCGGGAGACACTTTTAACATCATCACTTTTTCCGGCGCGACTCGCATTCTGTTTCCAAAGCCCGTCTACCCGACCGCTGAAAACCTCCGACAAGCTCGACAGGTTCTCAACGAGCAGCAAGGGTATGGCGGCACCGAGATGATGACGGCGATCCGCGCGGCGCTTGCGCCTTCGGATTCCCAGGATCATCTGCGGGTCGTGTGTTTTGTGACGGATGGAGAAGTTGGGAACGACCTGGGGATCATTGGCGAAATCCAGAAACATCCGAACGCGCGCGTGTTTGCATACGGGATCGGGAATTCTGTGAACCGGTTCCTGATTACATCAATGGCGAAGGCGGGACGTGGCGACTCGGAAGTTGTGATGCTGAACGACAAGGCGGATGCGGCGGCGCATAGACTTTATCAGAGGCTGCGGGCGCCGGTTCTGACGGATGTGTCCATCGATTGGCATGGTTTGCCTGTCGATGATGTGTACCCAAGAACTATTCCTGACTTGTTTACTGGAAAGCCGCTTGTGATTAGCGGGCGATACACAGCTGCTACTGATGGATCGATTGTCATTCACGGCAAGCGCGCCGGAGATGATTTCACGCGAGAGATTCCGGTTCATCTCAGTAGCGAGGCGAGCGCTGACACCACGCTCTCGAGTTTCTGGGCGCGGCGCAAGATCGACGACCTGATGTCGGAAGATTGGGCTGGGCTGCAGGCGGGCACGGTCAAACCCAACGTGCAGAAAGAGATCACGCAGCTCGGTCTCAGCCACAGGTTGATGACGCAGTTTACTTCGTTCGTCGCAGTTGAAGAGCGTGTCGTGACTACCAACGGCAAGCCGCAACGTGTGGAAGTGCCGGTCGAGATGCCTGACGGCATGAGCTATGAGGGCGTGTCTGGCGCGGAGGGCAATAACGTCGCGGTCAATGGACTCACCCTGTACAGGGCTACATTGGGTCCAGCACCGAATAGTGTGGGCGGGCCTGTCGTCATGCGCAAGATGATGAGAGCACAGTCCCCGGGCGTATCTGGAGGAGTTGGTTCGGGCTCCGGCGCGGGGATCGGCGGAGCGTCTGGCGCGGGTATGGAACGGCTGGGCATAGGTCCCACGAAAAGTCAGGGGACCGGCTCAGGTTCCGGTGGATCGGCGGCAAGCGTAGTTGCGCCGGCATTACCAGCACCGCCACCGCCGCCACCTCCCGCGACGCAGGGATCAAACAACTCGAGTAAGAAGTGGCTGGATGAGGACGTCGCGTACATCATCACCGACAAAGAGCGCGCCGGCTTTAGTTCGGGAGTCGCGGTCCCGGCGCCGACTCCCGACCTGAAAGCTGACGGCGCGGCGATTCCACCTCTCCCGACTCTCGATCTGAAGGCGGCGGGCGAGCGCACGCTTCTTGAATCCAAGCTCAGTTCCGCAGTGCTCGAACGCTTCGATTGCTGGAAGAAGCAAGCCGCGGGCTGTAAAGCCGCGCCGGACGGGCTTATGGATGTTCAGTTGTTCCTGACCGAAAATCCCCTAGGTTTACTGGAGAAGCTCAAAATGTTGGGGCTGCATATATCGGAGGTTCGATCGAAGGGGAGGGTCGTGACCGGGCGGGTTTCGCTCGACAGGCTGATTGAACTCGCGAAACTCGATGTTGTGAAGTTTGTTTCTGCTCCGCGTTAGTGAGTCGTTCAACTTAAGACTTGAATTGATGTGTCCACCTAAAACCCACTTCTGGCAAAACCGGCCAGAAGTGGGGCACCCATCGCTGTTTTTCCTCGAAACATTTTCTTTTCCTGCTCGTCGAATCTGTGATTCCATATCCGCCTAGCCGACGTCAGTGATTCCACGCCTACTCAGGAGCCGAGGATGAGCACCGCCATACGAACACAACCGGCCATCGCCGCTGCCGCTTCCGGTACGCGCATTGTATCGATCGACATCATCCGCGGCGCCGTGATGATCCTGATGGCGATCGACCACGTCCGGGTCTTCTCGGGAGTTCCGGCGGGTGGACCTACGTATGGAGTCTTCTTCACGCGCTGGATCACGCATTTCTGCGCGCCGGCTTTTATCTTTCTCGCGGGCACCAGCATCTTCTTCTACGCGCGTAAACACGCCGACGTCTCGCGTTTCCTCGTCATCCGGGGACTGTGGCTGATTCTTCTTGAACTCACCGTCTTGCGGCTGGCCTGGACCTTCAACTTCGATTTCGCGCATTACGAAATGGCGGGGGTGTTGTGGGCGATCGGTTGCTGCATGATCCTAATGGCGGTGCTGGTCAAACTGCCTCTGCCGGTTACGGGCATCATTGGCGTGATCATCATCGCCGGCCATAACCTGGTTGACCCGCGTTTCTGGCAAATCGTGAAAGGATTAGACGCGAGCCGGTTCTCGGGGCTTTGGAAGATCCTCTATGTCGGGTTCTATGCAGGACCAGTTCAGTTCGGGTCCGATGGACCGAATCTCATCGTTCTGTACTCGCTGATACCGTGGATCGGAGTCATGGCCGCCGGGTACGCTTTCGGCGAGATTCTGACGCTCGAACCGGACCGGCGGAACAAGATTTGTTTGGCTCTTGGGCTGGGAGCGATTGGTCTGTTCCTGATCCTACGAGGGTTCAATCTTTACGGGGACCCGCGGCCCTGGCACCGCATGGTGATCGACGCTACTGGCGGCCCGGGAATGCCGGGTCTACTTTCCTTCCTCAATTGCAACAAGTATCCCGCGTCGCTTGATTTCCTGCTGATGACGCTCGGGCCGATCAGCGCATTGATGCCGGTACTCGAAAGAGCTCGGGGAGTTCTCGCCCGCTCCGTTACCTTGTTCGGACGTGTGCCCTTCTTCTACTACGTGCTCCACATTCCGCTTATTCACGGGCTTGCGCTCGTCGTTTCGAGGATTCGCCTGGGTTTTGTCAGTCCGTGGCTATTCGAGAACCATCCGATGGGCAACTCTGAGGCGCCGGATGGATATGCGTGGAGTCTTCCTCTGTTGTACCTCGTTTGGGCCATCGCAATTGTGATTCTCTACGGCGCGTGCAAGTGGTTCGCGGATGTGAAGGCTCGGCGCACTGAGTGGTGGCTGGAGTATCTGTGAGTTCCTGCTGGTGCCTACTCGCTGGCTTCTTTTACAGGGTAAGGATCATTCGACACCGCGGCTGCTGCGCTTCGCCATGCAGCCACTCCGCTCAGGATGACAATACTTGAAAGCACTTGCCTCGCCCTGCCGCATAACATAACTAACATCACCGACGTATCATGCCGGTCATAACATCCTATGTTTGTCGGATGACTATGTCATTTATTATTTTATTCTTGCAAACACTCATTGGCGGGGAGTAGAGTCCCGCACGTTCCAATGTGCGATCAACGCCACCCTGCTTGCGGATCGACCTGGTCCTGCCACATACGGCTACAACAGCCGGGTTTAGCACATCGATATTCGCCAATATACGTTCTCCTACATAAGGCTTATTCAAAGATCGAACTAACGTCTGTTTCTCAGAACATCTATCTTATCTTTGCAGTCGTATCCAACGCACTTACCTATGCACTAGTCATACGCGCTATGCACTAACTCTCGTAACAAGCTATAAGTGCATACCATTCGGGCGTGACGCACTAATCAGTCAAAAAACATCGACAAAGGAATCTCACATGAGAAATCACATGCTATGGTTCGCGAATGGATTTCGAGTTAGCGTTGTAATGACATTACTAATGCTGGCGATACAAATGTCGCTGGCGCAAAGTGCTAGCCGAATCAATCAGGCCATCGATGACAGTTCGTTGGTTCGCATTCCGAACAGCACTCACCCGCTGACCGCCCGTGCGGCTGATCTTGGGCGAGTGGATAGCCGCCTTCCCATGCAGCGCATGGTACTAGTGCTGAAGCCCAGCGAGGCGCAAGAAACGGAACTGACAAGACTGCTCGATCACCAGCATGACAAAAATTCGGCGACCTATCATCAGTGGATCACTCCAGAGGAGTACGGCCGGCGCTTCGGACCGAGCGACGAAGATCTGGCGCAAGTCACAAGCTGGCTGCAGCAGAAAGGTTTTCATGTCGACCGAATTGCTCGGGGCAAGCAGTGGATCGAATTTTCGGGCGATGCCAGCCAGGTCGAGCAGGCGTTTCATACCGAGATCCATCACTTCATCGCTAGCGGGGAGAAGCGTATAGCCAATGCGCGTGACATTTCCGTGCCTCAAGCGCTCGCTCCGGTCGTAACCGGCATCCTGTCACTGCACAACTTTCCCAAAAAGACGGGCGATGCGAAACGGCAGCATATTCACCGTGACGAAACGACCGGCAAACTTGTGCCCGATTTCACGATTACGGGGAGTGCCGGAACGTTTCATTTCCTGGTCCCCGGAGATTACAAGAAGATCTATAACCTGGAACCCTTGCTCGACGCGGGGACCGACGGACGAGGAATCTCGATCGCAATCGCCGGACGGACGGATATTTTTCTCTCGGACGTCCACACCTTTCGGAAACTTTTCGGGCTGCCGGTGAATGATCCCATCATCATCTACAACGGGCAGGCTCCCGGAGTAAATCCCGACTTTGTAGAGTCGAGCCTGGATGTCGAATGGGCAGGAGCGGCGGCGCCGAAAGCGACGATTGAACTGGTCGAATCGGCCTCGACGTTGACCACCGATGGCATCGACCTGTCGCTGTCTTACATCATCGACAACGCGATCGCGCCGATCATGAGCACGAGTTACAGCGCCTGCGAGCCGTTTATGGGAACAGCAGGCAACGCGCACATCACGGGATTGTATCGGCAAGCTGCGGCGGAAGGTATTACGGCGTTTGCCTCGACCGGCGACAGCGGATCGGCCAATTGCGATCCTTCGGGGGAATTTTCCGGGCCCGCAACCGACAGTGCGACTGTCAGCGGACTGGCCAGTACGCCTTACACGGTGTCGGTCGGCGGAACGCAATTCAATGAGAATGGTCTCGACGGACTCTATTGGCTGCCCAATAACCGACCGGACTTGTCCTCGGCGATCGGCTACATTCCCGAGCAAGTGTGGAATGAAAGCTGCGATCCGACGGCCGATCCGGCAGGTTGTTTCGGCTCGGGATTGTATCTGTGGCTGGCGACGGGAGGCGGGCCGAGTAACTGCAGTACTTCGACGATCTCCGGAGATTTCATCACCTGCGTACACGGAACTCCGAAACCCTCGTGGCAGGCTGGGATTGGCGTACCGAACGACGGCGTTCGAGACATTCCGGATCTCGCACTAGCCGCGGCGGGACACGATGGATACATCGTCTGCGTAGGTGGTTTCTGTGAAACGACAGAATCCAATGGCCAAACGATTCTGACGAATGCCGACGTCCTCTCAGGAACCTCGGCATCAACGCCGGCGATGGCGGGCATCATGGCCCTGATCGAGCAGAAGAACGGGAAATATCAGGGACTGGCCAACTACTCTCTGTATCAGTTGGCTGCGGGCGAAAAACTCGGCGGATGCAACTCGTCGAAGCTCACGAATCCCACTGCCGCTAGCGATTGCGTCTTTTACGATGTCACAGCAGGGGACAATGGCATTCCCGGAGTCCCGGGATTCCAGGCGCATAAGGGATATGACATGGGAGCGGGCCTGGGCTCGGTCAATGCAGCGAATCTGGTCAAGGCTTGGGCATCGGCGCAAAAATTGAAATCCAAGACAGTGCTGGCGGTTGCATCGCAAACCGTGCATCACGGGCAGCCGCTGCCCGTCGCTGTCACGGTGGCTCCGGCGGTCGGCACTGGATCACCGACGGGTGATTTCTCCCTGGTGCCTGACCAAGGCACTCCTATTCTTGGTGGATCGCTGACGAGTGGTGCGTTCTCGGGCACGGTCGCGAGTCTCCCTGGCGGTTCTTACAATCTCAAAGCTCACTATGCCGGAGATGCCATGTTCGCCAGCAGCGACTCGGCTGCATCAACGGTGAAGGTCCTGCCGGAAGACTGCATCGTGGCAGCACAAGCATGGTTCATGCCCGACGAAGGAGGGAATTGGACTCCGGTGACGGGCACTGTTCATTACGGCGCGACATTGGGATTGTGGGTGGAAACCCGCGGAGTGTCCGGGATTGGATCTCCCACCGGGAAAGTGGAAGTCACGCTCGACCAAGGTACCCGGTTGGGATCATTTCCCCTCAACGAAAAAGGATCGGCGCTGGTTGAGGTGGATCAGCTGCCTTCGTCCACCGGTATCCTTCCCGGGAATCACACCTTCACTGTGACCTACCAAGGCGACAACAGCTTCCATGCGTCGACATCGACGGGCGTTCCCGTGAAAGTGACAAAGGGGCAAGCCAGCCTCGCAATTTATTCCATTCTCGACACAGTCACGGTTGGGACACCGGTGCTACTCAGGATCTGGGCTGCCGGATCTTCGATCGTGCAGCCTACAGGATCCGTCACGCTCACCGACAATGGCAAGAACCTCGCAACTTTGCCTCTGGAGATGAATGGAATTCAGGGCAGCGGATTCCTGCAAGCAACGTACACGGCGAACCTGCCGGTGGGCATGCACGCTCTCGAGTTGCATTACGCGGGTGATGTGAACTACCTGCCGGGAAATCACGCGCGCGCTGGATTCATCCTGACCGTGACCCGTCCCACAGGGGCGGCGGCGAACGTGATGCTGCATCAAATGCCGGGAGTCGTCAAAATTGGCGATTCGGTGAGTTACGTCGTTTCCGTGCTTCCGTCCAAAGCCGGGGACCCAATTCCAACCGGGACTGTCAACTTGCTCATGGACGTCGCTTACAGTGACGGATTGTCGTTTCCGCCTATTGCTCCCGTCACACTAGTCAACGGTAATGCGACTGTTGTGGTGCCGTGGTACTCAGCGGGGAGGTTCATGATGATCGCCGACTATTCCGGAGACTCCCATTACAGCAAGGAAGACAGCCGGGCAGTAGTAACGTTGGTGCAGCCCCGCGCACCGACGGTGACTCTATCGGCTACGCCTTCACGAACGGCTCCTGACCTGCGAACCGAGTTGACCGCGATAATCGTAGGTGCGCCGAATAACCTCAACCTGATTCTGCCGGACGGCCCGGTGCAATTCTTCGATTCGGTCGACGGCGGGCCGGAAACGAAATTGGGGCCGGCCCAACCCGCGATTGGAGGGACGGGCCAGTTCAGTATCTGTGTGCTCCAGGTAAAGCTCGCGCCGGGAACACACGTTTTGCGCGCCCGATATCTCGGACTGCAACCCGGAGTTGTCGAGGACTGGATGGCGGCTGATTCGAAAAGCGTGACGGTGCGGATCCCGTAATCTCTCAAATGAAAGACTCCCGACCCTTGCCTCCGCACACCTCGCGGAGACAAGGGTCGGGCGTCATCAAGATTTTGATGTCCGTTTTGGTTTTCCGCGCGGCTTGCGCTTGGCACGGACCGTTGTTGGTTTTGGCTTCACCATTTCCACGAGATCGTAAGCTTCTTTGAGCCAATCTGTAATCGGCGACTCCACTTCATCGCGATGCCGGAGGTGGATGATGTGCCAGAATTTGCTTTTCGATGATTTATCCACGCGCCGTACCTGAGGAGCCTTCAGTGCACGGCCCAGGAAAATGCAGACTTCGAGAAAGCTCTTCTTCGGACGAACGAAAAAGTAGCACGATTTTCGCGAGAACATGATTGATTTGTGCGAAGCGTAGATCCGCTGGTCTCCGAACTCCGCTGCGCGCTCACGCAGGCGTTCCCAGGCATCGCGCAGATCTTCGGAAAGCTCTTTGGTCAGAGCTTCTTCGGTGGTTGTCCAGCAGTCGTGCGGTTCGCCTTCTTCAATCCATTGCTTGCAGTGGTAGCACTGGCGGCGGGCCATGGCAGGATTGTAAGCGCGAAGCAGCCTTTGAGCGTCCCCGCCCAACTGTCAATTTCCGCTATTCAGTTGTCTCTACACCCCTTACGGCCAAAATCATTGCCCTGGCGGGTCCCCTCAGATATCCTTTTAGTCAGGACTTCCTCACCAGTGTGCCGCTCCGCGGCCAGCCAGGATTTCCGCTGGTTCTACTGATTGATGTCGTTGGACCAGGCGTGTAACGACTTGCCCTGTGGCGGTTCGCCCAGTGCAATCTTAAGGAGACAAACCATTGCCATCAAAGAATCGTTTTCTATTCACCTCGGAATCGGTGACTGAGGGCCATCCCGATAAGATCGCCGACCAGATTTCCGACGCAATCCTAGACGCTTGCCTTACCGACGACCCCGTCAGCCGAGTGGCCTGCGAAACTCTCACCGCCACCGGTCTTGTCATGATCGCGGGTGAAATTACCACCAAGGCCTATGTCGACTTCCAGCAGGTAGTTCGCGGGACGGTTCAGTCCATCGGATACGACAATGCCCTGCACGGCTTCGACTGCAATACCTGCGCGGTCATTTCCAGCATCAACAAGCAGTCCGGTGACATCGCCATGGGTGTCGATACTGGCGGCGCCGGCGACCAGGGCATGATGTTCGGTTACGCCGTGAATGAGAATGCGGATTACATGCCGACTCCCATCTCACTGGCGCACAAGCTCACCATGCGCCTTTCGAAGATGCGCAAAGATGGAGTCCTTCCCTTCCTTCGGCCTGACGGCAAATCCCAAGTCACAGTTGAATATGACGCGAACGGCAAGGTGATTCGTGCGGACGCGGTCGTCATTTCTACGCAACATGCGGAGAATGTCAGCAACGAGGAATTGCGCTCGAGCATTCTGAAGCATGTGATCCAGGCCGTGATCCCGCCGCAGCTTCTGGATGAAGACACCAAGTACCACATCAATCCTACGGGACGATTTGTGATCGGCGGTCCCATGGGCGATACGGGATTGACCGGCCGCAAGATCATTGTCGATACGTACGGCGGCATGGGACGTCACGGCGGTGGGGCTTTTAGCGGGAAAGATCCGACCAAGGTGGACCGCTCCGCAGCGTACATGGCACGTTATATCGCGAAGAACGTGGTCGCAGGCGGACTGGCCGACAAGTGCGAAGTGCAACTGGCTTACGCAATCGGCGTGGCCGATCCGGTGAGCGTCCTGGTAGAGACCTTCGGGACGGAGAAGGTTGATCCGGCAATCATTCCGGACATCATCCGCGCCCACTTTAAGTTGACTCCGCGGGGGATCATCGACTCGCTGCAACTCCGTCGCCCGATTTACAAGAAGACTGCGGCGTACGGCCACTTCGGCCGCAATGATGCGGACTTTACGTGGGAACTGACGGATAAAGCCGCTGCCCTGGCCAGCGAAGCTGGGTTGCGCGAGCCGGCTGGTGCGCGGAAATAGCAAAATACTCACCACAGAGGACACAGGGTTACACGGAGAAACCCTGTGGAACTCTGTGCTCCCTGTGGTGAAAAACATTGACGAAGAGGAATTTGGCGTCCTGAGCGGTTCCCGAAAACCCGGTATTCTGCGAAAATGCTAGAGGTACTGATCGTTCTCTGTTCATAAGAATTCAATCTTCATCCGCCGCGAAGCGCGCCACAAATTCATCAGCTGCGAGCTAGCAGTTAGAAACTAAAAGAGGAAAAAGTATGTCAACCGCCGCAATCAACTGCGACATTAAGAACATCGAACTGGCCGATCTGGGCAAGAAGCGCATCGAGTGGGCGAACCAATCGATGAAGGTTCTGCAGATCATTCGAAAAGAATTCATCAAGAACCAGCCGCTGAAGGGTATCCGCATCTCAGCCTGCCTGCACGTCACGGCCGAGACCGCGAACCTCGCCATTTGCCTGCGCGACGGCGGAGCCGAAGTCGTGCTCTGCGCCTCGAACCCGCTTTCGACGCAGGACGATGTTTCCGCCAGCCTGGTGCGCGACCACAACATTCCAGTATTCGCGATCAAAGGTGAGGACAACGATACCTATTACAACCACATTCTTGCGGCAATCGATCACAAGCCGCAGATCACGATGGACGACGGCGCCGATCTGGTCGGCATCCTGCACACCAAGCGCACCGACGCCCTCACCGACGTGATCGGGGGCACTGAAGAAACGACGACCGGCGTCATCCGTCTGCGCGCGATGGCAAAAGAAGGCGTGTTGAAGTTTCCGATCGTTGCGGTCAACGATGCCGACACCAAGCATCTGTTCGACAACCGCTACGGCACCGGACAGTCAACCATCGACGGCATCATCCGCGCGACGAATTTCCTGCTGGCAGGATCGAAGTTCGTGGTCGCCGGTTATGGATGGTGCGGCCGAGGCCTTGCCTCGCGCGCTCGCGGCGCCGGAGCCGAAGTCATCGTGACCGAGGTCGATCCGACGAAAGCGCTCGAAGCTGTGATGGATGGGTTCCGCGTGATGAGCATGCCCGAAGCTGCCAAGCTTGGCGACGTCTTCTGCACCGTGACCGGCAACAAGAGCGTCCTGACCAAAGAGCATTTCGATGTCATGAAGGACGGAGCGATCATCTCGAACTCCGGTCACTTCAACGTCGAAATCGACATCCCTGCGCTGGAGAAGATGTCGTCGTCGAAGCGGACAACGCGTAACTTCGTCGACGAGTACTCGCTTAAGGACGGACGCAAGATCAACCTGCTTGGCGAAGGCCGCCTCATCAACCTGGCCAGCGCTGAAGGTCATCCCGCCAGCGTCATGGACATGAGCTTTGCCGACCAGGCCCTGAGCGTCGAGTACATGGTGAAGAACGCCAAGAAACTCGAGCCTAAGGTCTACAAGGTTCCAGACGAGCTCGACAAACGCGTGGCGCGCCTGAAACTTGAGTCGATGAGCATCAAGATCGACAAGCTCACGCCGGAACAAGAAGAATACCTGTCGGGCTGGAGTGAAGGAACTTAGAGCCGTCTTTCGGCTCTCGGCTTCCGGCTTCATCGAAACCTATGATCACCAGCGGCTTGGAATCTTCCAGGCCGCTTTCATTTTTTGGGAATGAATTTTAGGGATCGCAACTTTGCTGCAATGTACCTCTGACACGGTTCGATGTACTAGTGTGTTTGCGTTTTTTGTATAGATGAATAGCATTACGGCAGTCGCTGCTTTGTTTTCCCAAAAAGTCAAAATCTAAAAATCGTTTTTGTTCGTTTGTATTGCCCGAACCCGGGAAAGCAGACGTCCCAAGGAGTAACTGATGCAATTCTTCCCTCCCCCTACTCTTTCGCTGTGTCGCTCACTTATTGCCCCAGCAGGCTTGCTCGCCTTGATGATTACATCCGGCTGTGGCACGCCCAGTTCGCCCATGTCACAACCGCAGACCGCACCCTCCGTTGAGCAAGCGAATGCCAACGTCCTTGCCGGTGGAAGCACTCCTAAGGTGCTCCTTTATGTGGGAAACGGAACGTCGTCGGGTAGCGTCGCCGCGATTAAGACCATCCTCGGAAATTTAAGTCTGCAGTACGCGACTGCCACTACCAGTCAACTTAACGGCATGACCGAGAGCAAGCTCAGCGCCTACAAACTGCTGCTCATACCCGGGGGCAACGCGATCACGATCAGCAAATCGCTTTCGAGCAACACTGTTGCGAATATTCATAACGCGATCTCGAAGGAAGGGCTGCATTATCTGGGAATTTGCGCCGGCGGGTTCTTTGCTGGGCATTCAGGGATCTATGACTATCTAGATCTTTCGCCCGTAGGGATCTGGTTCAACTTCTACGCGGATTATTTCAAAGGCATCACCAAAGAAGCGGTGCAGATCAAGAGTCCTGACGGCACAAAGCGTGACCAGTATTGGCAGGAAGGTCCGCAGTTCAGCGGTTGGGGCACCGTCGTAGCAAAATATCCTGACGGCACGCCCGCCGTGGTCGAAAACAAGGTCGGGAATGGATTTGTCATCCTCTGCGCTTTTCATCCCGAGGCTACGCAGGCGTGGAGATCGGGAATGAAATTCACTACGTCGGTAGCTGATGACAATGCGTACGCGAAAACCCTGGTCACGAATGCCCTGAACGGGACTTCGATGCCGCATTTCTGATTTATTCAAGTTATAGCTCTCCCCCATCGCGCGGCCCGGAACTCCGGGCCGCTTTTATTTGCCTATCGACTTGACTTTGGACAAGAAATTTTCACGGCAGGGGACACAGAGGAACTGCGGGAATCATGACCCGATGGGCAGCCGAAAGACAGCTATTGGTGCATGAGTGGAGCTTTGGGTGAACCGAAAAGAATGCCTTTCGGAGGCCGGGATGAGTTCCGGTTGACGGCGGTTCCTTCGGCGCGCAAAAAGCGCGCCTCAGGATGAGACCAATCGGTTTGCGAGGACTAGTCGGCGCCGGTAGGGCGTCTGGGTTGTGCGGCCACGGATAGCGATGGGCGCCCTTTGTCGCCGCGTTCCAACTCTTCCGCTAGCAGCGGAATCACCGATCGAAGAGCTTCGATTTCTTTTCGAGTTCGTTCCAGATCCAATTCTTTCTGGCGCAATACCTGGTAGAGGTCCCTCATGTTTTGAACTCCCATGCGCGCCAGTCTATATGGGTCGCTTTGGAGAGACAAAATTGGAAGGACATGGGTGAGCCGGACACACTTTCGACACTTCGGCCGATTCCTTTTAGCCGCGGTGAAGAATTACGCGGAATTGGGGACCCGCGGCGCCAAGAACGCCCGCCTCAGGATGACAGAGGTATGCGGATTGGGCTTACCTCAGCACCACGTTTCAGGCTACGCGGCGAGCCGGCGTTCTTTGGGTTCCTCCTCGCCGGAGAACTGGGTCAGCTGATTGGCAACCGTCATTACCATACCTTGCGCGGCGAAGAATTTTCGCTCAGGTTCGCCTTCGAAGTTGAGGAATTCCGGCATGGCAGCGGTCATGGCGGCCAAGCCCAGATCTAGTTTCCGTCGTGTTGAGAAACGGATTGAGCTGCGGACTCCTCCAGGGTAATCCGTCAGCATGGTGACGCCGAGCTGTGCGCCTCCGCATAACAGAGACGATACAGCAGCGCGCTTGTTTCTCCTCCAGAACAGGCCCGCCGTGGCGAGGAAAGCACCAACGACCATGTAATCGAGGACCGCGTGGCTTCGCGGCGAGATCACCTTGGGCAACGGTTTTAGCGCCATTTTCACGAGATAGTTCAACATCGCCATGTCTCTCCTCCTGGACTGCTAGCGCTTGCTGCGCGCGATGAATGTGCCGATCAGCAGGCCCGTGGCTCCGATCGCGAGTGCCACGGCGAAGAGATATTTGCCAATGTTTTTGCTAATCTCCAGCCTGTCTTTTGCATTGGTAATCTTGCCCCTCAGTTGTTCGGCGGTCGCGTGAATGAGGCGGCGTTGCTCCTCTGCCTTGCGTTCCAGATTGTCGACAGGTTGCGTGCTCATACGCGACCCCTCACTTCAGCCTCGATCCACAAGCCGTCGTTTTTTAACACTTCAAGGGTGTGAACGGGCAGTATGTTTCGGAGTCTGATTTTTTTGAAGGCGAATTGGGCCGCGGCAGCGCCGATGACGCACCAGAACACTCCGACGATCGCGCATGCGAAGAACCAGCGATAGGCATTGTTGGGAAAGGCGGCTAGAACTAATCCGACAAGCGCGCCCGTAAAAAGCAGGAAAGCGGTACCTAGGAATGTCGCTGCAATCGCGACTAGCGGAATCGCCGTTTTGGCGTTTTTCCAGGTCGCCTGCAGTTCGGTGCGAAGCATGGTGACTCGTGTATCCACGAAGTCCACGAATTCATTCCGCATTTGGCCGAGGATTTCCGTGACTCTCTTCCCATTTTCGTGAATCTCCCCACTAGCCGTAGGCATATTGCACTCCCCGATGGTGCCTCTCTAAGGCCAGCCTAGTAGTGCCGAAAAGACGAATCGATCAGGCATTTCGGGTAGCCGGGCAGGAAAAAGCAGAGGCATCGCGGCACGCAGGTGGCGCGTAAGGTGTTTTTTGACGAGATTGCTTCGGGCATCCAGATTGTTACGAAATCCGAACACGACCTCACCCGAGCGAGAAGTGGGTTGACTTCGGTCTCGCCTTGATCTAGCTTTTTCGTAGCTTGAAGGGACTTCTTCCCTCCCATTCTTCTCCCATTCAAGCGTTCTTCCTCCATAGTTTTGGGGCGACCGAATCCGACACTCTCGTCAGGTGACCACCCGGATTCGGCGGGAGGTGTTCCATGGGTCCAAAGCACATACCGATTCTGGGCTTGATTCTGGCGATCCTGTTCGGTCCACGCGGAGCAAACCTGGCGAGCACACCGGGAGAACGGCCTTCGTCGGGCGGCGCAGTTCACTCACAACCGAAAACCAAGAAAGCCGCGGCCAAGGTTCAGCCACCAACTCACTCTGCAGACGATTGTGGGGAGAACGGCGTCGACCTGGAGAAGCATTGGTGGCTGACGAAGAGTGCCCACGGCTGCTCGGTTGCGCTGTCACCGGTGTGGAAAGAGATATGCAAGCTGAATGCATCGCATCCCGGCGAGTCAGCTTTGGCGGCCCCCGATCTCAGCGAACCGGACTTCCGGAAATTGTGCCTTGGAGAGACAAAATCCATTGGAACGATCATGGCCGCGGTACCGAACCCGCGCCATACGCACCTGGGGCTAATGACGGATCGAGCAATTGAAGCGATCCAGGTAGCGGTATCCGAGGCACACTTTCTGCCGCTCTATCATTTTCTGCCGTGGCCGGCTCCTAACTCCGCTACAGAGAAGAACGAGGCTGCCGCTTCGACCGAGGCTGAAGCGGAGCCTCCAGAGCCAGGAATTCTGATCTTCCGGGATAGCGATAAGCCAAACGGGAAACGCCCGAAATACTTGCTCGTATTCCTGATTCCTGAAATGCCGACGGAAGGCGTGGACCGCGAGGTTTTTCTAAGGGCTGCGAAGATGATGGACTCGGCGGCGCCGGACACGAACCGGATCCGTTTCGCAGGACCGAATTTTTCCGGGTCCATGACGGGCCTGGTGGATTTACAGAAGGAACTGCAGCAGCGGCAGCAAGGAAAAAACGCTTCTGGCCAGCCGAAGCCTTGTATTCGAGCGGTCAGCGGTTCCGTGACCAATCCGCCAGAAGATCTCTCTAGCAGTTGCATGATGTTTACGCCGATGGAAACGAAAGATTCGAAGGCGCTCTGCCTTTTCGTTCGCGGTGCCAAGGCATTTGGCTACGAACCCGAACAGATCGCGATTCTCTCGGAAGAGGGCACGCAGTATGGAAAACAGAGTCCGATCGAAGGGCAGACCAAGCCGTCGGAGAAAGGCGCAAAAGCGCCAGTGTGCTCGGACGACGGCACGCAGTTGTGGTTCCTGCACTTCCCGCGAGAGATTTCGAAACTGCGCAATGCGTACGGGGCGGAACTGGTAAAGCCGGCATCGGGCGAGGCGAGCGGATCGAATGGGCTAGGGATGCAATGGCAGGACAGCGAAGGTTCGCAGCGCGATGACATGCAGACCTATGGAGACCGGCAGACGCCGCTTTCGCAGGAGGCAGTGCTGTCGACTTTGTCGATCACGCTGAAGGCGAAAGGCATCAAGGCGCTCGGAATTTTGGCGACCGATCCAATGGACGAGGCATTCCTGATCTATTCGATCAAGAAGTCGTCGCCGGATGTTCGTCTGTTCCTACGCGATCCTGACCTTTTGTTCCTGCGCACGCCCGATGTTGGATCTTTGAATGGAACGCTCCTGGTGAGCAACTATCCGTTGGTTCCCGGGAATCAGTTCTGGAGCTCGACGCGTGCATTGAAAGAGCAAAGCCAGACCGACAAACCGGTGGAGCGTCACCTGATCACTTTTCCCAGCGCGTTTCAAGAGGGCGAGTACAACGCCGTAGTGGAATTGCTGGAGGACAAGGATCAAAGTTGGGCTCCAGATGACCACCCAATGAAACGCCTGGAATGGGATTGGCCGGCGGGGATCCACCTGGAAGACACCGATTACGAGACGGCAACAGCTGATTCGAACAAAGCTGTGGCGAGCGATTCCTCGTCATCAACAAAAGAAGCTGCGTCGGCATCAGCGGCGAACGCTGGAGACGCTAGACCTCTGTGGCTGGCAGTGATTGGAACGGCGGGACACTATCCGGTGAAGCTCCTGAATTACTTCGAAACGAAACCGGCGAAATTAGAGCTACATTCGCTCGATCTCGGAACACCGCAGTTCCTGCCAATTCTGCTATGGAGCGGAATTTCCGCAATGGGTCTGCTCCACCTGCTTGCATTGAAGTTCAATGGCGGCGTCCCGTCGATGTTCAAGCGCGACTTTGATTTCAGTGATCGGAAAACCACGGTCACGCTAGTGAAGATGTCTTGCCACATGATGGCAATCCTGACGATTGGTCTCTCTCAGTTCATTCTGGGCTCCAGTTATCTCTTCTTCTACGATGCTGGACTGCGCTACGGATTGTTGGCGCTCGCGGTTTCTGCCGTCACTGCGATCTTGCTGGTTGAGGCCGCAAACCTGCTGCGAAAGATCTACACGCTGTCGGGTGAGTTAAATCCGCAACCATGCAAAGAAGAGATGCCACGGGCGAGTGAGCCAGGCCCTCAGCCATCCAAGAAAGCATCCGAAGAGGAGGAGCCTGCAGCGAATAAGATTCTGCAGCCGGCGGCGGTGTTGTGGTCGAGCGTGGCAGGCGCAACGATCATGATTCTCTCCGGAGCGCTGTGGGGTGGGATGACGATGGGCAACCGCTTTGATAATGCCTTTCTGCACTTTCGCAACCTGAGCCTCTCAAGTGGAGTCGCACCCACACTTCCGCTGGCTTCGTTGCTGCTGGTGTTGTATTTCGGAGTTTGGGGCTACCTACGCCGGCTGGATTACTGGGAACACCGGTACGTGGGCATGTTCTCGCTCGAATTGGATCCTGTCATACGCCAGGACTTTTCGAAGGAGATCAAAGGAATTGATGCGTGCCTTCTCGGGCGCTTGGAGAATCGCGCGTGGAATATTGCGTTCGGCATGGTGCTTGTATGTTCCATCCTAGCCTTCCGCCCGTGGACAGCGCTCGATATGATTGAGCGGCCGGTCGTAGCCAGGTTGGCATTGTTCTTCTTCTGTCTGGCATTACTGAGCCTGTGGATGAACTGGTTTCGCTTTCTGAATGTCTGGGTCCGGCTGCGGAAGATTCTCGAGCATCTGGAGAACCTGCCTTTGCGAACTGCGTTTCAGCGGCTGCCGCGGGAGAAGAGTCTGCCGATCCTGCAATGGAATTCGCCGCAGAACAGCTTCCTGTTACGGCAAGTGCTTGACCGAGTGCGTGCAATGGTCAAGGCAGATCCGAACAAGGCGAACCAGGACCTCGAAGCCAACTTCGAAGCAAAGATCGACGCGTTAATGCCAAAGAGACAGAGATTGGAAGTGGTCGCGTCGAAGGTGGTGGGCGGACCTACGCTGTCTTCCATGCCCCTCGCTGTCAGTGATGATCCGGTCGGCGAAGCTCGGCTGGAAATGACCAGCCTGACAACTACCCTGAGTTCGAGACTGAACAAGGAGTTTTGGAATCGGGGATCATCGGGCTCTGACAACGAGAAGCGCCCGAAGGCGGCGGACATGAAGTATCTGCTGGCGGAAGATGTTGTCGCGTTGCCTTTTTACGCCTACATTCGCAAGGTGATGCAGGAGATGCGAAACATCCTATTCTTCCTGGGGATTTCGATCTCCCTGCTCTTTTGTGCGTTGCATACCTACGCGTTTCGCGCCGATCAGGCGATCGACTGGTGGTTCTTCGGGTTGTTTATCACCATGGGATTGGGCGTGGTAACCGTAGTTGCACAAGTGGAGCGGAACGCATTGGTGAGCCGGCTCTCCGACAAAACCGCGGGAGAACTGGGCGGCAGTTTCTACCTGCAGTTGCTGAAATACGGGACCGTACCGCTGCTCACGATCTTTGGGTCGCAAATACCGTTTATCTCGAATGTGGTGCTGAAGTGGGTGCAGCCAGCGCTGGAGGCGCTCCACTGAGGCGGCGATTGAGTGTTTTGCATATCCTGGTGACCGCTACTGGATTCACAGTATCGCGGCGAAACCCGTGTAACGCATCTATCCATTCCGACATTGAAGTCAATTCACCCTGTTGGAGGAATGGAATGCATCATCTTCGAAAGCGTTGGGGAGCGGCAGGGTCGTGGGCCGTATCGTTTGGAATTGCTGCGGCCATGGTGGTCTCATCTGGGGCGCCTCGGGCATTGGCGCAATCACGGGAAGATATCGACGAGCGGTGTCAACGCCGGATTGAGCATGCTGAACACGAACTGCACGAGGCAATCGAGCATCATGGGCGCAACAGCCGCCAGGCTGATCACGAGCGGCGCGAACTGCGCGAGGCGCGGGAGCGCTGCTGGAATGAGCATCACCGCTGGTGGAGTGAGCACGACCGCCGCTGGCACGAAGAACGCGATTGGGATGATCGCGATCACGATCGAGACTGAGTAAAAACAGGGGCTAGGGCCTAGGGGCTAGCGGTCAGTTCCATTGGCAGTGTGGATTGCCTGCCGCTGACCACTACCACCGACCGCCCTATCTCCTGGACGAAAAGGCTTTCTTCAGATCGCCACGTCTGATTTGCTTCGCTCATTGCGCCAGGAACTTCTTCTCTCCCGCTGCGGCTTGTTCGGTCATGGCCGCGCTTTTTGCTTTTCGGTAGACATTGGCGACGGCCAGAGTCCAACTGGGCACCAGATCGATGCCCGGAATCAACTTGGCGACGAATGACGGTAGGAATTCCCAGTGCCAGCCGACCAAACGCACCAGCAACGCTGCCATCGCGAAGTCCAGGATGTCATCGGCTGGGGACAATGCTCCCGCGACAAACGCCGGAAAAACTATGAGTTGAAGTGCGTCCGCAGCAATCGCCAACAGCATCGCGAGACGAAACTGCGGGCCGGGGGAGAGAGTGATTGGCTCGTCCGACATAGGTGGGCAACTCTTGAGTAAGATTGTAGACGACCTCAGTCCTAAGCGCGATTCTTGACGGTGTAAAAAGGTTATCAAACGCTAACCGGTTGGGCATCGTTTATTGACGAAAAGGAAGCGGATCAATACTATTCGCGTTATTACGGAACCGAAAGGAACCGTCTGGGGATTCCAAGCGGTTGTGTCTTTAACCAAGATGTGAAGGCCCCGTTGTCGGCGAATGTCTTGAAACAAGTCCGAGAAGGGGGAGAGGGACTGCGCGTCCCAACGCGATGAGGAGACGAGTTGCGTCTGCAGCGGGCCTGCTGGTTGTTTCGCAGGTTGCCGCTTTTCTGCTGATCCGCTCGGAACTGCTGCGTTCACTGGCTTCCAACATCATTCAGATAGCCTGCTGTTTTACCGCCGGGGGATTCTGTCTCTTGGCGGCGCGACGAAGCCGCGACCTCGCACGCACATTCTGGGGATTGTTTTCGCTGGCATTCAGCGCTTACGGAATCTCCAACGTCGTGTGGATGCTCTACGAGAATTGGCTACGGCAGCCGATTCCAGCTTCGGTCATTTCCCAGTTCCTCTATCTCTGCTACGACGCTCCCATTGTGATGGCGTTGTTCCTGCGCGAAGGAGAAGATCCGTCGGGGCTGGACTGGCAGCGTTCGCTGGACTTCGTGCAGATGCTGATCGTCGCGTTCCTCATTTATTACGACTTTCTGTTCCTGCGCGCGCTTCAATCTGGCCCTCACAGCCTCGAAGTGATGGAGCAGGTCATGACGAACGTTCTCAACTTCGTTCTGGCCGCAGCGTTCCTGGCACGCTCCTATTGGGGACATACCTCTTTGGTGCGCAGTCTTTGCCGGCGGATGGCGATTTATTTTGTCGTCTACGCGTTGTGTGCCGCCGTTGGAGACTATGCGCTCACGTTCATTGGCACGAACTCCGGTAGTTGGACGAGCCTGGCGTGGACTGTGCCGTTCGTGGCGGCTGCGATCCTGGCTGCTGGATATGAACCGCAGGAGCACGCGGAGATCCCGGCCACAACTGGCGAATGGAACCGCGAGAAGTTTCTGCTAAAGAATTTCGGACTCGCCATCATGCCGCTCACGGTATGGGGCCTGGCGCTGCGGGCCGCAGATCATGATCACGTCATCGCGTATGGCACGGTGATTATCTCCCTGACTTGCTACGGAGCTCATCTGACGATCACCCAATTCCGCAACCAGGAGAGTGTGGTAGCGCTGCGAGCTTCAGAAGAGCGATACCGGCTGCTGTTCGAACAATTGGTGCAATCGGAAAAAATGCTGGCGATCGGAAGGCTGGCGGGCGGGGTCGCACATGACTTTAACAATGTGCTGACCATCATCATGGGCTACGCGCAGCAGTTGATGGACTCACCGGATTCGCGGGCTGACGAAATCCAGCACAATGCGGGCCAGATCATAACAGCAAGCAACCGGGCAGCTTCGTCGACCCGGCAACTGCTGGCGTTTGGAAGGAAGCAAGTCTTGCGGCCCAGCGTGATGAACCTGAACGCGGTAATCATCGATGTGGACAAAATGCTGAGGCGCCTTATCAGCGAAAATGTCGAGATCGTGACGCGTCCGGTAGCCGATTTGTGGCCGGTTAAAGCGGATCTCGGACAGATCGAACAAGTGCTGTTGAATCTGGTGATCAATGCGCGCGATGCCATGCCAACTGGCGGAACGCTCACCATCGAAACAGCCAATGTGAATCTCGATGAAGTCTATGCACGCGAACACGCGGGCGTGCATCCAGGGTCCTATGTGATGCTCGCGGTGAGCGATACAGGCATCGGGATGGACAAGGAAACGCGGGAGCATATCTTCGAGCCATTCTTCACCACGAAGGAAGCAGGCAAGGGATCGGGCATGGGCTTGGCCACTGTATACGGAATCGTGCAGCAGAGTGGCGGACACCTGTGGGTGTACAGCGAACCCGGTCAGGGCAGCGTCTTTAAGGTGTATCTGCCGCGGGCGGAGGGAACCACGGCGGAAGCGGAGCCGGCGACGGTCCATCGTCCCGCGATGAGTGGGACGGAGACAATCCTGGTGGCCGAGGACGACGCCCAGGTGCTTGATTTGACGGTGGCAATTCTGACGGCGTGCGGCTATCGCGTCATCGAACTCGAGAAGATAGGCGACGCGGAGCGGATCTGCCGGGAACATCTGGGGAAGATTGATCTCCTGCTGACAGATGTTGTCATGCGGGAGAAGAGCGGTCCAGAACTTGCACAGCAGGTGCAGCGGCAACGTCCGGATATCAAAGTATTGTTTATGTCGGGATACACGGACACAGCCATCGTCCACCATGGCGTATTGGATCCGGGAGTCGCATTTCTGCCCAAGCCGTTCACTCCATCAACTCTCGCCGCGAAGGTGCGCGAAGTGCTGGACCAGGCGACGAGCGTGACTCACACCGAGGCTCGTGGCACGAGTGCGGAGTAAGGTGCAGACGATGGATTGAGTCGCGAATTCGAGCGGCAGGATCAGGATTCGGGGCGGCTGGATGCCGCCCCTTCCTTTTTTGCGTGGGGGGTGGAACAACTCGATTAATAACGGTCGTCAAGAATCCAGCGGAGCACGTGGTCCTCTACTGAAAAACTTTCGGCCGCAGGCTGAAGAAATTTCTCAGTCAGGCTGAACGCATGCACCTCCAGGGGAACGGTGAAATGCGTTCTGGTTTTTAGAAAACCACGGACCCAGAGTTCGGCATAACGCTGCAGACCGAGCATATCGATTTGAACAGCATGTACGAGGGCATGGAACAGGGCGCGCTCAGACAAGGCCTGATTGAAGGCGACAACGTCGAGGAATGTGACCGAATCCATGTGGGTGACCTCGGGAGGCTCGAAACCGAGTGCGCGCACTTGGGCGAAAAATTCTGGAACGCGTACCCGCGCTCCGTGCAGTTCGATCACGCGAACGCGCTCGAGCAGGGACGGAGCGAAGTACTGTCGCATGCGGAATTGGCAGAGATTGCTGAGCGGCCCGGCTACAGGCAGGTAATAATCACGCTCCTGCTGAAGATAGGTCGAGACCCAGTCAACTGCCTGCGCGATTTGCTCGGGGGAGGGTGCAATGTTCGCGGAGGATGGACGGACTTGAATCTTGGCCTCAATTGCGGCATAAAACTGATGCAGCGCGCTGGCAACCTGGGCTGACTTCTGCAGGACGTCCGGGCATCCGAAGCGGGCTAAATTGTCGGTGGAATACTGAATGCGTAGCTGATGCACGGCACAGCGTGCGCTAAGTAATTCCATTTGCGCGTGCTCGAGGTCAGCGTTCATTTGCAGGACCGCATCGCGATCCTCAGGATCTTGATACACGTACAAGACGGAAAACTCCTCAAAAGAAAAATCCGATTGCAGGGGGGAACACCAGAGGCCCGATTATTATTTATACGATGTTTCGTTTACGTTGTCAACGTTACTAAATCAATTAATACAGAGGGAGCCGCCTAGGGGCGAAACAAGAAGGGCCGCCGGTTAGTATCGGGGGCGGCCACGCCTTTCCTGTCAACCTGGGAAGCAACGGGGGGAGGACTTCTATGGTTACTAGTAGCCGCGTTACGTATACACTGTCAATGCAATTCTGACAGGGGGATAATGCTAACGCGACAGGAGGAAGAATGCCCCGGCACCCGGATCCCGATCTGGAAGAGCGCGTACTGAAGGCTGCTGACGCGCTCTGGAAGCGCGGTGGTGAGCAGGCTCTGACTATGCGGGCGGTGGCCCGCGCGGCAGGAACCAACACTCCCGCCGTATACCGCAGGTTTAAAGATCGCGAAGACCTGATCCACGGACTTCTGCTGAGAATCGCGGACCGGATACGTGCGGAGTTTGCGCAAGGTGGAGAGGAACTCGAGGACATGGCGGACACGTACGTGGACTTCGCGTTACGCCATCCGAACGAATATGAATTGTTCTACACGCACGGGCGATTGATGTCGCCACGAAAAGGGCGGGGGGCTCCGCGGCCGATCCGGGAGTCGCGGCCGAATTTTGCTCTTGTCGAGAAGTTGATGGCGAAGCGGTTTGGGGGGACACCTGATGACCACACGGTGACTGCACTGGCGTTGTGGGCTGTCGTACACGGGACTTCCACGATGCTGCTGAGCAAAACGATTCCAGAAGGACATGAAGGCGCGATGCGTGAAGCGTGCCGAAAAGCTGTCAGGGTGATACTCGACGCCGTAGAGCGTAGGCACAATCCGTCTTAAATCCGGGCATTTTTGCCACCAATCCTCAGCGATGTCTCATGTTTCAGCATTGCGACTAATCGGTAGTGGAACTTTGCCGATAGGACACTCGTGGAGTTGCGAGTGTGCGTGCGAACCGGCCACCCGCGATGTCCTGGAAACGTGTGGGGGTCATGACAAAGATTCTTCTGGTGGAAGACAGCAAGTTCCTGCGGATGGCGACTGAACGGGCGCTGGTCCGTGCAGGTTACATCGTGTGCACGGGGGCGGATGGGGCTCACGCGATGGAATTGGCGCGGAAAGAGAAGCCGGACGTGATCCTGCTGGACATGCTGCTGCCGAAGATGACCGGGCCAGACGTTCTGAAAAAGCTGAAAAAGGATCCGCTGACGGCGGGAATCGCCGTCGTGGCGTTCACGGGACTTTCCCAAAAGAATGCCGCGAGACTCAAGCAGGACGGGGCGAGCGCCTTTCTCGACAAAACGGAGTTGGGACTGGATAAGGGCTGTGAAACGTTGTTGGCTTCACTCGCCAAGATCTTCCGTCAGTTAAATTTGGAGATCCCTTCCGGAGCGCGTTCGCAGAGCGTAGGAGCACAGGTGCTCTCAGATTGAACATCTGGGCAGTTCGGTGACTCGAGGCAGTTACTCTAGTTTTCTTGGGAATCCGATTGTCCAAATCCCCCGAATTCATTGCTTTTCAGGGCGCTCCACGATCCTCGGACGGATCAAATTCATAACAAATAACTTAGAACGTGGGAACTCCAGACAGGGGTGCGGAGTCTATGTGAAGTGAGAGATTTGGCTCCGCGGACCGTTCGGCTGGACTTCGCACCCATGAATTTTCGAGGCGCGAAGGGGTGGAAAATCCTATAATCAGGGGACGCCACTATGGCGGGAGCAACCACCTTGGGTGATTTAGCGAGTGCGATTGGAGTCCGGTCGCAGGAAGAGGCGGCAATTGTCGCCGAATTAAAGGCCGGCTCGGAAGCCGCATACGCATGGCTGATCGGAGAGTTCCAGCAACCCGTGTACGGACTTGTGTACCGGGTGGTGAATGATCCGGCGGACGCGGCGGACACAACACAAGACGTGTTCCTGAAAGTGTTCCGCGGGATCAAGCACTTTCACGGCGAATCGAGTTTGAAAACCTGGATTTACCGGATCGCACTGCACGAGGCGGCGAACCGGCGGCGCTGGTGGTTCCGGCACAAAGCGAAGGAAACCTCAATCGAGCCGGAAACGGAAACCAGCGGTGCCTCGGAGAGCGCAATTCAGATTGCCCTCACCGATCACGCGGACTCCCCGTTTGATAGCGTCGCGCATCACGAGGTGCAGCGCCGCGTAGAAGAAGAGTTGCGGAAGGTGCCGGAGCCGTATCGGACGACACTAATCCTGCGCGATCTGGAAGAAATGTCTTACGAGGAGATTGCCGAGGTGCTGGAAGTTTCCCTCGGCACGGTGAAATCGCGGCTCACACGAGGCCGCGACGCATTACGGCAGAGATTAGTACCGTATGTGCGGGAAGTTGGAAGAGAACTGGGGTTGACCGCTCCGGAAGAACGGAATTCGCGGTCGCAGGTAGCTGGAGGGGGTAGAAGGGCCGAGGTGACGCGATGAAGGGCACGAATCAAATCAAGAGACTGCAGTGCCTTCAGGCGAAGCAATTATTCTCGCCATATCTGGATGGTGCAGTGACGGGCACGGAGATGCTCGCGCTGCAGAATCATTTTGCGGAATGCCCAGGATGTCACGGAGAGTATCAAGCTCTGCGGCGCACGCAACAGTTGCTGGTCAACGTGGGACGGCCCAAGGTTCCAGCTGATCTCGGGCTGAAGTTGCGATTGGCGATTTCGCGTGAGGCAGCGCATGCACGGCGTTCGCGCTTTGAAGGCCTGATGGTACGGCTGGACAATGCCTTGCAGGCGTTCATGGTCCCGGCAGCGGCGGGTTTTGTGAGCGCACTGATTCTGTTCGGCATCGCGATGGTGTACTTCGTCGCGCCGTCGTCGCTTGACGCTCATAATGACGTTCCGCTGGTGATGGTAAACACCGGGCCTGAGCTGCAGCCGAGCTCTTTGGGCCTGTCGATGGACACCATCGATGACGATTCACTGGTGATTGAAGCTTCGATCGACGCCAACGGACGGATACAGGACTACCGGATCCTTTCTGACTCGAACGACTCGAAGGAAGTGCTGCCGAAGGTGAAGCAGATGCTGATCTTTACGACCTTCCGTCCAGCGCTCTCGATGGGGCGCCCGACGCCTAGCCGCGCGGTGCTGTCGTTTTCGAAGATCAGTGTGAAGGGATAAACAAGCTTCTGGCTTCTAGCCAAAGTCAAAGGGCGGAACTTTCGTTCCGCCCTTTTGCTTTGCTGGTAAGCTTATGTCGACCCGCTCTGGACGAATGCGTCCGGGGCTACACGCTTATTTACTGGCAAGAATCACTGACTTTGTGAATGTTGGTTACCTTCAGGTGCCCGTGTTCAGAAGAGTCTTTCTTCATGCCGGCGTCATTGGCCATATCTTTCGCATCTTCCTTCATGTTGTGCGCTTTGTTGTTGGCGACGACACCTTTCACTTCCACCGTCTGATTGGTGTGCTTGGCGAGATTAACCCCGGTATTTTCGTGAATTTCCCAACTGCTGCCATCGCTGGCGGTCAGAAGATATTCGTTCCCACCGGACTTGGTCAGGCATCCGGTGATATTTCTGACTTCGCCCTTGGAGTTGTTGCTCGTGTCATCCTGTGCGAGCGCCCACACCGAAGTTAACATTCCAACCACCACACACAACGTCAAACGAGTCCATTTGTTTCGCATTGATTTCCTCCTGGAGCATGCCCAGGGTGAGTTGGGCAGCTAATACGTGTATGGATTAGCTCAAATTGGTTGCAGTTATAGAACCGGGGGTTGTCGGCAGGACGTTGAGCAGGGGAAACACTTGTCGATTGTTAACGTTGAGGCAGGAACCGCTACTAGACAGGAATACAGGAAGCTCGGATACCAATCCGCATATTGTTAATGCGCACATCTCCACATTTTGGTATTATGGCGCCGCCTTAAAGACATAACTAGCTGTAAACAAGCAATTTACAAACGCAGTGTTTTGGATTGACAGTTGCACAGATGATTGACAGGGCTGCGTGTTGTTGAGGTTGTGCTTACCCGATTTGTGCAGGCGTGCTCTCTCGATAGCCAGTAGCGAAAAGCCCTTTAAGGTCTTCCAGCGTTGTTCAGGAGAAAACAAAATATGAAACATGGAGCGCGGAATTCTAGGTTTGTAGCTTTCGTGCTTGCGGTGCTGAGTGTGTTGGCGCTGAGTTCGCTCAACATGCTCGCACAAGATATCAGCGGAAACTTGGTAGGAACGGTGATTGACGCGACGGGCGCGGCGGTGGTTGGAGCGGATGTAGAAGCCACCAACGTTGCGACTAACGTGGTCACCCGCACCAAGACAAACGGAACCGGCGAGTACCGGATCGACAACCTGCTACCGGGAACCTATCGCGTGGCAGTGAGAGCGCAGGGCTTTAAGGGCTTTGCGCAAACCGCCGACGTGCAGTTGAACAAGACCGGCACCATCAACGTGACGTTGACGCCTGGCGCGGCGACCGAGACGGTCGAAGTCTCCGGCGCACCGCCGCTCATTGATACGACGACGGCGCAGTTGCAGTCGACGTACGAGCCGCTGCAGGTGGCCGACGTTCCGACTGCCTCTGTCGGACTAGGTGTTATCAACCTGTCGCTTCTGCAGGCTGGAGTCGGCAGTTCGGGCGGTCTAGGTGCAGGCACTGGTCCCGCGGTCGGCGGACAGCGGCCTCGCGATAACAACTTTACGATTGAAGGTGTCGACAACAACGATAAGGGCGTAACGGGACCGATCGTGTATGTTCCGAACGACGCAGTCGAAAATTTCACGGTCATTCAGAACCAGTTCAGCCCCGAGTTTGGACACTCCGCCGGTGGACAGTTCAACACCTCGATCAAGAGCGGAACCAATGGCTTCCATGGAGTAGCGTATGAGTACTTCCAGAACAAGAACTTAAACGCTATCGATAACCTGGTGGTGTTAAACACCGAACAGGGAGACACTCCGAAGAATCCGCGGTATGACAACAACCGTTTCGGCGGCGCCATCGGCGGTCCAATAATCAAGAACAAACTGTTCTTCTTTGTGAACTATGAGTACAACCCGATTGGGCAGACCGCCTTGCCAGCTTCGATAGAAGCGCCAACGGCGGCCGGATATGCGACGTTGCTCGGAATACCGGGTATTTCCACTGCTAACGTTTCAGCCTTGCAACAATGGGCGGTCGCCCCCTCAGGAGGGGGATCTGTTGATGTTTGCAATCCGCAGCCTAGTGTCAACGCAGCGTGTCAACTTGATGCGAACAACAACCCCGAGACTACCGCTGTCGAAACGGGAACTATCCCGATCCAGGCTCCAAATTACAACAATACGACGGCGTTGGCTTGGTCGGTCGACTGGAATATCAGTGACCGCGATCAACTGCGTGTTCGGGATATTTACAACAAGAACTCGCTCATTGACACCGCTCCCTCTCTTCCCGCGTTCTTTACGCCGTGGTCGTTCCCGTATCACTTGGCAAACATTGCCGAGTTCCACACGTTCAGCGCGAACTTGAGCAATGAAGTCCGGGTGGGTTTCCATCGCTCGGCTCAGAACTTCAGTATTGGGAACCAGACGTTCCTTCCAACACTTGATGCCTTCCCCAATATCACAATTGATGACCTAGGTGGAATCAATGTCGGTCCCGACCCCAACGGACCGCAGTATGCCAACCAGAACTTTTATCAGGCGATTGATAACGTTAGCTGGATCAAGGGAAACCACACGCTGAAGTTCGGGCTTGAAGGACGTAAGCATATCTCACCGCAGAAGTTCATCCAGCGTTCGCGCGGAGACTATGAGTTCACCCTCAGCGACTTCGCATGGGACCTAGCTCCGTCTCAGGATGGGCTTTTTGCGGAACGGGCCTTTGGAAGCGTCGGATACTCGGGTGATCAGTACGGGCTCTACTGGTACGTGAACGACATCTGGAAGCTTCGTCCGAATTTCTCGCTAAACCTGGGTCTCCGATATGAGTACACCAGTACGCCCTATGGATGGACCCAGCAGACGCTGAACAACGTATCCGACGTACCTGGGTTAATCAGCTTCGGCTCGCCGCAAGCCCCGAAGAACGATTTCATGCCTCGCATCGGGTTTGCGTACTCTCCAGGTAGTAGCGGCAAAATGTCGATCCGCGGAGGATTCGGGATGGCTTACGATGTCCTTTACGACAACATCGGAGTCCTCTCTCGTCCGCCGCAAATCGGATCAACAGTTGATTGCCCGACGTCATGCGCGACGGGTGGCGTTGGCGGTGGCACCGGTTTCTTGGCAAACGGAGGAATACCGCCGTTGCCACTGAGCGGAATCACAACTCTCGATCCGGCAACAGCCCGGTTGAGCACCTCCTCCTGGCTGCCCAATAAAGTGCAATATCCATACGCCGAGTCTTGGAACCTAGGTATCTCACGTACGTTCGGATCGAACTACACGGCGGAAGCTCGCTACGTCGGGAGCCGTGGCGTGCACTTGAACGTTCAGAATCGAATCAACATTGTTGATACCGTAAATTCATCGAACGCGCTGCCCACGTTCATCACCTGCGACGCAACCTGTCAAGGGCTGCAGAACTCGACAGGTGCGCCGAATTTGACGGCTCTGAATACCGCGTTCGGGAACGGCGCATATGACGACCCTGCGTACTTCAATGCGGGTTTCGGCTCGACCGATCCCAACAGCCCCATCGGTGACTGTTCGCCTCCATTCCCATGCATCCCATTTATCGTTGCATTCGTGCCTTGGGGGGCATCGACGTATCATGGGCTCCAGACACAATTGGATAGGCGGTTCGCTCACGGCCTCTACCTGCAGGGCGCCTATACTTACAGCCACACCATCGACAACAGTACTGCTGACTTCTTCTCGACGGTCATCGCGCCGAGACGTCCGCAGGATTTCCGCAACCTTCAAGCCGAGCGTGCGAACTCGGTTCTGGACCACCGGCAAAGATTCACTCTATCGATGGTCTACGAACCGCAGTTCTTTGCTCACAGTTCCAGTTGGTTCCTGAAGAACCTCGTCGGAGGGTACACGATCGCACCGACTTATATTTATGAGTCAGGTCAATGGGGTACGCTCCAGAGCGCAAGAGACGTCAACCTCAATGGTGACAATGCCGGAGATCGAGTCATCGTGAACCCGGCTGGTGTAGCCGGCAGGGGTAGTGACGTGACTGCGGTTCACGACCTCGACGGGGAGACGGTAGGATGGGTGGCGAACGATTCCACGGCGCGTTACATCCGCGGAGGCACCGGCACAATTGTCAATGCGGGGCGGAGTTTAGTCGCATC
>Ga0207693_10000409_pt1 | contig 39089 bp, 39 predicted proteins | sample LARL81metaG_FD_184347 | JGI IMG/M metagenome (GOLD analysis project Ga0207693, IMG submission 184347) | Corn, switchgrass and miscanthus rhizosphere microbial communities from Kellogg Biological Station, Michigan, USA - LAR L8-1 metaG... | ecosystem: Host-associated > Plants > Roots >... | reverse complement strand
GTCGTAGGCGACGGCGAGCCGATACCACCGACGCCAGTCGGCCGGCGCGTCCTCCACGTCGTGACGACGATGCTCGAACAGTGCGTCGGCCGCCTGGCGATCCACCCGACCCGACGGCCGTCGCGGTAGCTCTGGTTCGGGCGGCACACCCTCGGCGTCGAGGCGACGAGCCAATCGTTGGGTTGCGAGCCCGAATCGGATCTCAGCCGCAACCAGCCACAGCCCCACGAGCGGTAGCACCAACACAGCCGCGCCGAGCACCTTGAGGATCAAGGACGGCTCGCCGAGCAGGAACACCCCGCGATACCCGACGAGCGCGAAGTAGGCCGCCAGCGCGATCACCAGCAGCACGACTGCGCGTCGAGCAGACACCACGTCAGAGATTCAGCAGTGGCTCGATGCCGACGGTGAGTCCGGGCCGCGAGCTGACCTGTCGGACGGCCATCATCACGCCGGGGAGGAACGAAGAGCGCTCGAAGGAATCGTGTCGGAGGGTAAGAGTTTCACCGCCGTTTCCGAACAGGACTTCCTCGTGCGCAACCAACCCGCGCATTCGGACCGCATGAACGTGCACGCCGGAGACCACCGCCCCCCGCGCGCCGTCCACACCCTGGTTGGTGGCGTCCGGCGGCGCCCCGCGGCCGGCCCGCGCTCGTTCCTCACCGATGATCTCGGCCGTTCGCATGGCGGTCCCGCTCGGCGCATCGACCTTGTCGGGGTGATGAAGCTCGACGACCTCGACCGACTCGTAGAACCGGGCCGCCGTTGCCGCAAACTTCATGAGCAACGCAGCGCCAATGGCGAAATTCGGTGCCACGATCACCCCGAGGCCCGGCGTGTCCTCGAGCCAGGTCCGCACCGTATCGAGGCGCTCCTGGGTAAAGCCCGTGGTGCCGACCACGGCGTGAATTCCTTGGTCCACGGCGAACCGGATGTTGTCCATGACGACATCCGGATGGGTGAAGTCGACCAGAACCTGAGCTCCGCCGTCAGCGACGCTGAACAACCAGTCGCCCGCATCGACCGCCGCCACCAGGTCGAGGTCCTCGGCGTCGACGACCGCTTTGCATACCTGCTGACCCATTCGGCCCCTGGCGCCCAACACGCCGACCCGTAGCGCTTCACTCATCCGATAACCTCTTCGCGCTCACGCGCCTGCGATGCTCCCTCGCTCATCAACATTGCCTCTTCCCGCAAGCGCACATACATCCCACGAAGACGCTCCGCGTTTCGCAGGGACCCTCAGCGCCAAGTGCTAGCGATGCTCGCACGCTCATCCGTCCCTTCCTGTCCTGCGACCCGCCGCCACTTCCGGCGTCACACCACCCCGTCGAAGTCGTGCGGCCCGAATGGTCCCACGACCGAAAGGGCGCGCGGACGGTGCAGCAGATCGTCGGCTAGCCCGGCGACGTCCGCCGCCGTAACGGCATCGATGCGGGCGATCAGCTCGTCAACGCCGAGCACGTCGGCGTAGACGAGTTCGCTCTTGCCGATCCGGGACATCCTGGATCCGGAATCCTCCAGGCCGAGGACGACCGCCCCGCGCATTTGACCCTTGCCCCGCTGCACTTCGGCTTCGGTAAGACCGCCGTCCGCAACGGCCGCGAGTTCGCCGGTGATCAGCGAGATCACCTCGTCGGCCTTACCCGGCTGACAGCCCGCGTATATCCCGAACTGGCCGGTGTCGGTGTAGCTATTGCTGAACGTGTAGATGGAGTACGCGAGCCCGCGCTCCTCACGGATCCGTTGGAACAGGCGCGAGCTCATGCCACCGCCGAGTGCGGCAGAAAGCACTCCGGCGGTGAATCGTCGATCATCGAACCGAGATATGCCCCGCGTGCCCAGAACGATGTTCGCTTGTTCGGTCTCTTCACCTACGACGGTCGCGCGCGGGGCCGGCCGCGATTGATCTTGACGCCGGGGGGCCTGGAAGCCGCTCTGACCGTCGGCCGCGGCGAAGGCCGATCGGACGCGACGCACGACGGCGGCGTGATCGACGTTGCCCGCGACGGCGACAACCATGTCGCGCGGGCGATACCGGCGGCGGTAGTAACCGGCGATTTGAGCCCGGCGGAGCGCGGTGATCGAGGTGACCGAGCCGAGAATGGGCCGCCCGAGCGGCGTGTCACCGAAGAGCGTCGAGGCGAAGACATCATGAACGAGGTCGGCGGGGTCGTCGTCGCGCATTGCGATCTCTTCGAGCACGACGCTTCGCTCCACATCCACGTCGTGCGCTGTCACGGTCGCGTTCAGCACGACATCGACGACGATATCGACGGCGAGCGGCAGATCCCGATCGAGCACCGTCGCGTAGTAGCAGGTGTGCTCCTTTTCCGTGAATGCGTTCAGCTCGCCACCGACGGCATCCATCGCGGTAGCGATCTCCAGAGCGGTGCGCGACGTCGTGCCCTTGAACAGTAAATGCTCGAGAAAGTGGCTCGCGCCCGCGACTGCGGGCGACTCATGGCGCGATCCGATCGGGACCCAGACTCCAATGCTCGCGCTGCGGACGGTGGGCATCGCCTCGCTGACTATCCGCAGCCCGGACGGCAACGTCGTCCGGGTGATCGTCCCACCCCCGGTTGCCGCGACGCGGGTTGTTCGGGCACGCGTCTGCAGCTGCGGCTCGGGCATCAGTCGATCCTACGGGCGGCTGATCCCCCCGGATTCCGGACGGGTATCAAGCATCCTGCAGAAGGCGTTCGGCCAGTCGAAAAGTGGCTAGATCCCAGAGCACCAGGCGGGCGTCCAGGGTGCTTCCCCGCAGCACGTTGATCGCCTGATGGATCGCATCGTCGGTGGGCCACCCAAACGCCCCGGACGAGATCAGCGGGAAGGCAATGGACGTGGCGCCGATCTCTTGCGCGACGTCAAGCGATGACCGATAGCACGAGCGCAGGATGTCCCCCTGATCAGCGGAGCTCCGATAGACGGGGCCAACCGTGTGGATCACCCAACGAGCCGAGAGGTTGCCCGCGGTGGTCGCGACGGCGTATCCCACGGGCAATCCTTGGCGGTACGGACCATCCCGCAGCTCGCGGCAGGCGGCGAGGATCGCCGGGCCACCGCGACGATGAATCGCACCGTCAACGCCTCCGCCGCCTAACAGCCCAGAATTTGCTGCGTTGACGATTGCGTCCACGTGCTGTTCAGTGATGTCCCCATGCACCAACTCAACGCTCATAGCCACATAATGCCGATCAGTTGCGCGGTCTGTCGCTGACGATCTTGCGCGGCGTCCGGCCGCCATGGCTCCCGAGTACTCGAGCTATGGCGGGTGTGAAGTCAGCGGGGCAGCCAGGCGTCGGGTGCTCCGATCATTCGCCGGACATGCGATGGCAGTCGACCGCTCAGCACCTGCTGCAGGGTCGTCTCATCAAGAACCTGCCGCAGCGCGGCCCGGACCGCCACCCATACCTCGGGCAGGTGCGCGGCAACGCCCGTGTACGTCGTCTCATTCGGTCGCAGTCCGCGAACCTCGGCAAGCGGCCCGTCGACCGCGCGGATTACCGAACCGAGTGTGATCTCGCTCGCGGGCAACGCGAGGGCATAGCCGCCGTCGGCGCCTCGCTGGCTGCGCACCAGTCCCGCCCGCCGCAGTTCGCCCAAGATGGCCTCGACGAATTTCCGGGGGAGCTGCTGTTCGGCGATGATCGCATCGACCTTGACCAGGCTGGGCTCCCGCGCCGCGAGCTCCAGCAGTGCCCGCACCGCGTAGTCCGTCTTGGCGGATATATCCACGTGGGTATCTTCTCAAATCCCAGTGTCCCGCGAGGGATGTCGTTTGCCAGACGCGGTGATCCAGGCTTCGGCTCGCAAGGCGGACGAGGAGGCCATACCCGAAGGTATGGACGACGAGGACAACACAGCGAGCGGGAGGCTGGGCGCCGCGAATGGTGAACATACCTCCCTCGCGGGACACTACGCGAATTCGGGGAGATTTCCTGGTTCCGTCGCGTCTCACGAAGCGGCGAGGGTAGCGGCGTCCCGGGCCGGCCGCAGCCAGACCGTGTCGCCCGGGCGCAACGCCAGTGACTCAGCTTGGCCCCGTGTCAGTTGAACCCACGGCTCGGTGTCCGATGCGCGTAGCTCCGCGCGAACCTCGAATCCGACCCGCTGCAGCCGGGTCACCTTCGCCTCAACCGCGTCCGACGTCCGCGCGGCGAACACGTCGATGTCGTGCGGCCGAATCAAGCGCGGGCCCAGCCGAGTTACCGGTCCCAGGAACCCCATGACGAAATCGTTGGCCGGATGGTCGTACAAAGCATCCGGTGAACCCACCTGCTCCACCCGCCCGTTGTTGATGACCGCGAGTTCGTCGGCAACCTCCAGCGCCTCGTCTTGGTCATGCGTGACGAAGATCGTGGTCACGTGTACCTCGTCATGCAGCCGGCGCAACCAGTCCCGCAGTTCTTTTCGCACCTTGGTGTCGAGCGCACCGAACGGTTCGTCGAGTAGCAGCACTGACGGCTCGACCGCCAGGGCCCGGGCCAGTGCCATCCGCTGGCGCTGGCCACCGGACAACTGTGAAGGCATCCGATCGGCAAACTTCTCCAAGTGCACCAGCTCGAGCAACTCCGTCACCCGCTGCTTGATCTCGGCCTTCGGCCGCTTGCGAACCTCGAGGCCGAACGCAATGTTGCGATAAACCGATAAATGCTTGAACGCCGCATAGTGCTGGAAGACGAAGCCGACATTCCGCCGTTGCGCCGGGATTCCGGTTGCGGCGATGCCATCTATGACCACCGAGCCGGAGTCCGGCTCTTCGAGGCCGCCGACGATCCGCAGCAACGTGGATTTCCCACCGCCACTTGGGCCGAGGAGCGCCGTGAGCCGGCCGCTGCCGACCTCAACGGTCACGTCGTCGAGCGCAGCGACCCCGCCGAAGGTCTTGCTGATGTGAATTGCCGCTATTCCCATCGTCTGATCCCGGTCGTCATGATCGGCCCTCCGGAGGATGAATGAGTGATACCCCAACGATGCAAATCACCGTGACCGCGATCAGCAGGATCGATGCCTGGTAAGCGCCCGGTTCGAATTGTTCGGCTCGCTCGTCGACGAGGAGCGTGACGGTCTGGGTTTGCCCAATGACGTTGCCGGACACGACCTTGACCGCCCCGAACTCTCCGATCGCTCGAGCCAGGCTGAGCACGACGCCGTACGCGAGCGCCCACTTGATCGTCGGCAACGTGATGCGCCGGAAGCACTGTCGGGCGTTGGCGCCCAGCGATCGTGCGGCGAGCTCCTGGTCTAGACCCTCCTCTTCGAGTACCGGTACCAGCGCGCGGACGACAAGCGGGAGGGAGACGAAAACCGTGGCGAGCACCATCCCGGGAATCGAGTAGATGATCTGCACGCCGAGGCCGCCCAGCCACCCGCCCTCCTGCCCGTAGACCAGGATGAGGGCGAGCCCGACGACGATCGGCGATACCGCGAGCGGAAGGTCGATCAGGATGTTCAGCAGCCGTCGGCCAGGGAAACGGTATCGCGCGAGCAGCAGCGCCATGCCGATTCCGAACACGACGTTGAGAAGCACCGCAATGCCCGCAACAACGCCGGTGAGCACGATCGCGTGCACAACCGTCGGATCAGAGATCGTATCCCAGAACGTCCCCAATCCCTGCTGGATCGTCCGCCACAGGACGACGCCCAGCGGCACTAGGACGAGCACGCCCACGTACCCGATGGCGATACCCCGTAAGACATAGGTGCCCGTTCGCCGAGGTCGGCGCGGCGGCTGCGTCGGAGCTTCCCCGAGGTCGATCGGCGTGCTTCGGTCGGTGGTGGCCGCAGGAGCGATCTGGCTAACCATGGCGGGCCGCCCATCGTTGGACGATGTCGAGCAGGCCGATCACGACCAGGCTGATGACCAGCAGGGCCGTGGCCGTCGCAGCCGCTGCGGCGAGCTCATCGTTCTCGATCTGGCTGTACACGTACATCGACGAGATCTCGGTCTTGAACTGCAGTCCGCCCGAGATGAGCACCACGGAGCCGTATTCGCCCATCGCCCGGGCGAAAGCCAATGCGGCGCCGCCAGCGATCGCCGGCAAGATCGCGGGCAGGATGATCCGCCGAAAGGTGGTAAACCGGCTCGCGCCCAGACTGGTTGCCGCCTCCTCGACATCACGGTCGAGCCCGATCAGGACCGGCTGCACCGTGCGAACGACGAACGGCAGGGTGACGAACAGCAGGGCCAGAATGACTCCCCTGGTCGTCGCGTACCAGTTGACCCCCAACGGGCTGTGCGGGCCGTACAAGGTGAGGAGCACCAGGCCGGCCACAATGGTCGGCAGAGCAAACGGAATATCGATAACGACCTCGACGACGCGCTTGCCCCGGAAACTGTCCCGCACGAGCACCCACGCGATCAGCGTGCCAATAATCGCGTTCAGGGCGGCGACGCCGATGGAGCTGAATACCGTGAGGCGAAGGGCCGAAAGGGCCTCACGCGAGGTGAGGGCATCCCAGAAGCCGCTCCAGCCATTGCCCGTCGCCTTGACGACGACGGCGGCCAAGGGGAGCAGTACCAGCAGGCTCAACCACAGCACGGCTGCGCCGAGACCCAGGCCCGCCGCGGTGCGCAGCGGCACTCGACCGTCCGACTGGCCGGCTCCGCGCCGGAGGCCGGCACCGCGGCGCGCAACGGCGGGCGCCAGGGTCATTGCGCGTCCGCCTCGATCCGGGGCACGAGACCGGTGGTCTCGTCGAAGTACTTCTTGTTGATTGCGGCCCAACCACCCAGGTCAGCAACGGTCACCAGTTTGGCAACTGTCGGAAACGGCTTGGCTGGGTCATTTGCGCCCGCCACGGTCGGAATTGGTGTGCCGGCCAGTACCGGACGGAATCCTTTGCTGGCTAGAACTTTCTGGCCGTCCGCACTCTCTACGTAGGTCAAGAAGTCTTTGGCGGCTTGCGGCGCGGTCACGGTGACCGCGGCCGGGTTTTCGATCAGGATCGACTCCTCCGGCACTATGTAATCAAGCGCTTGGCCCTTTTGCCGGGCAGCGATTGCTTCATTTTCGTAAGAGATGAGAACGTCTCCGGTGCCGTTCAGGAAGGTCTGGGTCGCCTTCGAGCCGCTATCCGGCTTGCTGACGACGTTGGCGTAGAACTTCTTCAGATAGGCCTCCGCCTCGGCGTCGGTGCCACCGCGGGCCAGCACGTGGGTGTACGCGGCCAGGATGTTCCACTTCGCCGATCCGGACGAGCCAGGATCCGGGGTGACGATCTTCACCCCACTCTTCGTAAGGTCGTCCCATCCCGTGATCTTCTTCGGATTTCCCTTGCGTACCGCGATGACGACGACGGACTCGGACACCAGTCCTTTCGTGGGTCCGCTGTTCCAGCTGGAAGCGACGAACTTCGGCACCAGCCGGGTCAGATCCGGCTCCAGTGAAAACGCGACATAGTCCGCCGGCTGGCCATGCTGCACTGCTCGACTCTGGTCACCGCTCGCGCCGTACGACGATCGCCAGGTGACACCCGAGCCACCGGTTGTGCTCGCGAAACCCTTTTGCAGCGCGTCGTAGGCCGGCTTGGCGACGGAGTACGCAACGACGGAAAGGCGCCTTCCGCCGTCAGAACTGGTCGCCGCGTTGGATGACGTGCACGCGACCAGCCCGACTGCGGCAACCAGAGCGACGGTCAGTGTCGAGAGCAAGTGCCGTCCGCGAAGGCGGTTGAGCTCTGCTGGGCGGATGCGTTCCATCAGGATGCGGTTCCTTCGGGGGCCGGCCCTAATCTCGGGCATTTCTATTTGACCTGTAGAGATTAGCGAACTGATGGGGAACAGCGAAAGTCGACTGGATCAGGACGCTGTCGGGACCGACCCGGCTCGCGCCCCGGGATCGACGTCACGCCCGCGCGAACCGTTGACAGGTGACTAAATAGTCACCTATTTTGGAGCGATGGAGGACGACGATCGGGTGTTCAAGGCACTCGCCGATCCGACCCGTCGGCACCTCCTGGACCAGCTCTTCGAACGCGACGGCCGCACGCTCGGTGAGCTACAGGCAGGGGTGGACATGACCCGGTTCGGCGTGATGAAGCACCTCGGTGTCCTCGAGGACGCTCAACTGATCACGACCCGCAAGTCGGGTCGGGAAAAGCTGCACTATCTGAACCCGGTGCCCATCCGATTGATCCACGACCGCTGGATCGACAAGTACACCGAGCGCCGGGTGTCGGCGCTCACCCAACTCAAGAGCAGCTTGGAGAAAGCACGATGACCACCGCGAGCCAGGTCAACACGATGCAGGTGTACCAGATCGTCATTCGGGCGACCCCTCAGCAGATCTGGGACGCCATCACGCAACCGGAATTCACCCGCCAGTACTTTCACGGCGCCCGAGTCAACACGACCGCCGAGGCCGGCACGTCGATCCGCTACTACTCGCCGGACGGCGACCTGTGGGGCGACGACAAGGTCCTGGAATCCGACCCACCGCACCGGCTGGTGGTGACCTGGCGATCGCTGTGGGATGCGGACCTGGCCGCCGAACCGGCTAGTCGGGTGACCTGGCTCATCGAAGGCCAAGATGCGGGTACCTGCCTGCTCACGGTCACGCATGATCAGCTCGACGACTCGCCCAAGACAGCCGACGCGGTCAGCGGCCAGGGCTGGATGTTCGTTCTGAGCGGGATGAAAACACTGCTGGAGACCGGTGCCCCGATGACCCCGGGCGGCCGCAGCGCTTCGTGAGAGTCCGGCGTCTACGGGGTTCTGTTCTCGGCCGTGATCTTGGACTTGCTGCTTGGAGCGACAGCAAGTCCAAGATCACCAGGATCTCTCCGGCTGGCTAGCTGGGGATCTTGGAACTCGTCGCCTCTGGCAACGCCAAGTCCAAGATCACTACCGCCGGATCTCCGGTGTATCGCTCAGCTGCCAGTGCTGTTTGCCATCTCGGCCGGAGCCTTTCCTTCCGGCGCCTCGTCGCTGACCAACGCCAGGCTGATCTTGCCGCGACCGTCGATATCAATGATCTCGACCTGCAGCTTGTCGCCGACCTTGACAACGTCCTCGACCTTGTTGACCCGCTTGCCCTGACCGAGCTTGCTGATGTGCACCAGGCCATCCTTGCCCGGCAACAAGGAGACGAACGCACCGAACGCGGCGGTCTTCACCACCGTGCCCAGGAACCGCTCCCCCACCTTCGGCAACTGCGGGTTGGCGATCGCGTTGATCCGATCGATAGCCGCCTGCGCGGACGGTCCGTCGGCCGCACCCACGTAGATCGTGCCGTCGTCCTCGATGGTGATCTCGGCACCAGTGTCGTCCTGGATGCCGTTGATCATCTGGCCCTTGGGCCCAATGACCGCGCCGATCTTGTCGACCGGGATCTTCACCACAGTGACGCGCGGTGCGTATGGGCTCATCTCGTCGGGGCCGTCAATCGCCTCGCGCATGACCTCGAGAATGAGCAGCCTGGCATCGCGGGCCTGGGTCAGCGCGCCGGCCAGCACTTCGGACGGGATGCCGTCGAGCTTCGTGTCTAGCTGCAGGGCAGTGACAAAGTCCTTCGTGCCAGCGACCTTGAAGTCCATGTCGCCGAAGGCGTCCTCAGCGCCGAGGATGTCGGTCAGCGCGACGTACTCCGTCGCGCCGTCGACGCTGTCGGACACCAGACCCATGGCGATACCCGCGACTGGCGCCTTCAGTGGTACCCCGGCGTTCAGCAATGAGAGAGTCGAGGCGCAGACCGAGCCCATCGAGGTCGAGCCGTTCGAGCCCAGCGCCTCGGACACCTGCCGGATTGCGTATGGAAACTCCTCCCGGCTCGGCAGTACCGGCACCAGCGCCCGCTCAGCCAGCGCCCCGTGGCCGATCTCACGACGTTTTGGTGAGCCGACGCGGCCGGTCTCGCCCGTCGAGTACGGCGGGAAGTTGTAGTTGTGCATGTAGCGCTTCGTCCGCTGGGGGCTCAACGTGTCGAGCCTCTGCTCCAGCCCCAGCATGTTCAGCGTCGTGACGCCGAGGATCTGCGTCTCGCCGCGCTCGAACAGCGCCGACCCATGAACCCGGGGCACGACGTCGACCTCGGCCGACAGGGTGCGGATGTCCGCGATCCCGCGCCCATCGATGCGGATCTTGTCCCGCAGAATGCGCTGGCGGACAAGCTTCTTCGTCAAAGCGCGGAATGCAGGGCCGATTTCGCCCGCCCGCTCCGGGAATTGCGGCGCCACTCGCTCGCGGGTGAGCTCCTTGATCCGATCCAGCTCGGCTTCCCGATCCTGCTTGTCGGCGATCGTCAACGCCTGAGCCAGCGGCTCGGCCACCTCGGCACTCACGGCGGCGAAGACGTCATCCTCGTAGTCGAGGAAGACCGGATACTCCATCGTCGCCTTTGCCGCCACCTTGGCCAGTTCGGCCTGGGCGCGGCACAGCTCGGCGATGAACGGCTTGGCCGCCTCCAGCCCCGCCGCGACGACCTCCTCGGTCGGCCGAGTGGCCCCGCCGGCGATGAGCTCGATGGCGTTATCGGTCGCTTCGGCCTCCACCATCATGATCGCGACTTCGCCCGACTCGAGCACCCGGCCAGCGACGACCATGTCGAACGTGGCCCGCTCGAGTTCCCGGTAAGTGGGGAATGCGATCCACTGGCCGTCGATGAGTGCGACACGCGTCCCACCGATCGGTCCGCTGAACGGCAGGCCGGACAGTTGGGTGGACGCTGACGCCGCGTTGATGGCCAGCACGTCATACGCATGGTCCGGATCGAGGGCGAGCACGGTAATGACGACCTGTACCTCGTTGCGCAGCCCCTTTACGAAGGACGGGCGCAGCGGCCGGTCGATGAGCCGGCAGGTGAGGATGGCCTCCTCGCTCGGACGTCCCTCGCGCCGAAAGAACGAGCCAGGTATGCGACCAGCGGCATACATTCGCTCCTCGACGTCGACGGTCAGGGGAAAGAAGTCGAAGCCCTCGCGCGGGGACTTACTGGCCGTCGTGGCCGACAGCACCATCGTGTCGTCGTCGAGATAGGCGACCGTGGACCCGGCTGCTTGCCGGGCGAGTCGTCCGGTCTCGAAGCGAACGGTGCGGGTGCCGAACGAGCCGTTGTCGATGGTAGCGACAGCCTCGTGGACCGGGGCGTGCGCAGACTCTGACGAGTGGGTCATGGATTTCCTTTCCTAGGCGGTCGGACGGACCGCCGGGTTGCGCCGCACTACGGCCGGGAAAGGAGCGGATCACCCATGCGGGAACCGGTCTTCGATCGAAGCGGCTGCGGACCTTGCGTAGGTCGGAGCCGCCACTACCGAGGACCGGCAGTCCGTTCGGCATCGGTGTCGCTCGGCATCCCGTCGCGTCCGGCTGGTAGCAATGATTCAGTTGTGGCGCAATGAGGGGAGCGATCCGGTCGGTTCGCTCCCCTCGTTGGTCACCGGCGGAGGCCCAGCCGCTCGATGACCGATCGATAGCGGCTGATGTCCGTCTTGGCGAGATAGTTGAGGAGCCGGCGCCGCTGGCCGACGAGAAGAAGCAGACCACGACGGCTGTGGTGGTCGTGTTTGTGGATCTTGAGATGCTCAGTGAGGTCACGGATGCGCTGAGAGAGCAGCGCGATCTGGACCTCGGCCGAGCCGGTGTCGCCGTCAGCCGAGCCGTACTCGGCAATGATGCGCTTCTTTACGTCGCTGGCCAGAGCCACAGACGACTCCCCTTCGGTCTCGGTGCAGGCGAGCCCCACCGGTCTGGGTCACGATGGGAGTGGACACACGCACTGCGGGCATGCGCTGTGCGCAACGCCACTTATCAGACTATCAGTGCAACGCTCGAGTCGCCCACTCGACGCTATTACGCCAGCAGCGCGCGGGTTTGCTTGACGTCGTCTCGCATCTGGGCCACGAGTGCATCCACGCCGTCGAATCGCTCCATGCCGCGCAGCCGGTGTACGAACTCCACCCCGAGTCCGTCCCCGTACAGATCCCCGTCAAAGTCCAGGAGATAGGCCTCGACCCGGCGTTGGCGAACGTCGAATGTCGGATTCGTCCCAACCGAGATGGCCGCCATCCTAAGGGGCTCCAGGTCAGACGTTCTGCCCCACTCGTCGAGGCGGACGACCCGGCCGGCGTAGACGCCATCGGCCGGAACACACGCCCATTGGTCCGTCCGGAGATTCGCGGTCGGGAAACCGAGCTCGCGGCCGCGCTCGTCACCGCGTTCCACCAGACCGTCGAGACGATGCGGCCGTCCCAGCGCCTCGGCGGCCGCCGCCACATCACCGGACTGAACGCAAGAGCGGACATAGGTGGCACTGATCGGCCCCTCGGACCCCCGCAGCAACGAGACACCGACGGCCCGGAATCCGAACGCGGCGCCGAGCTCGGTCAAGGTGCCTATGTCACCGCCGGCCTTGTGCCCGAACCGGAAGTTCTCCCCCACAACCACGCTGGCCGCATGCAGGTCGGCGACCAGGATCTCGTGCACGAACCCGGCCGGGGGCAGCTTTGAGAACTCGAGGCTGAAGGGCAACGCGCAGAACACGTCGACACCGAGCTGCTCGACCAGCTCGGCCCGCCTGACCATTGTCGTAAGTACCGGGGGATGCGAGCCCGGTCGGACGACCTCCGAGGGGTGCGGCGTGAAGGTCAGCACCACGCTCGGCACACCGAGCTGGGCCGCGTCGCGAACGGCATGCCCGATGATCTCCGCGTGTCCGCGGTGGACTCCGTCGAACACGCCGATCGTGACCACACACCGCCCCCAACCCGAGGGAACGGACGACATGCCATGCCAGCGCTGCACCCGGTCGAGGCTACCGGGCTCCGCTGCCGCAGCCAGCGAACACGGACGGGAGACGTCCGGAAACCTGAGCCGAAGAGCCCTAACCAGCCGAGGCGAAGACAAGTACCGGTCGCGCCCTTTCTGCCGTTTCCTCCAACAACGCGATGACCGAACCTTCTGGGACAACGCACGCGGCGTACGTGCCGCTTTGACCGATCGGCGGTATCGAGCGCCCGAAGGCCAGCTCCCGTGCCTCTCCAGTGCTGACGGATCGCACTGGCATGGCGGCTCGCACCGCGTCCGGGAGCGACAGTGTCACCGGGTCGGCCCGCTTGGCGAGCTCGTCGAGGGTGGCGGCCTGCTCTATCCGGAACGGTCCGACGCGGGTCCGGCGCAGCGCGGTAAGGTGACCGCCCACGCCCAGCCGGGCGCCCAGGTCCCGGGCCAACGCTCGGACATACGTGCCCGATGAGCACTCGACTATTACGTCGATGTCGAGCAGGTCGCCGCCCGTGAGCGGGCGAATCGCGGTCGGCTCGAACCGAAACACCTGCACCGACCGAGGCGCGAGCACCACGTCTTCGCCCGCCCGGACCCGGGCGTATGACCGCTTCCCCATGATCTTGATCGCCGACACCGCCGATGGCACTTGCTCGAGTTCACCCATGAGGGCGGCGGTCGCGGCCGTGAGCCGGTCCGTCGTCACAGCGGACGCCGGCGCGCTCGCGATCAGCTCGCCCTCGGCGTCGTCGGTGGTCGTCGCTTGACCTAGCCGGATGGTCGCGGTGTAGCCCTTGTCGGCGAGTGCGAGGTATCGCAGCAGCCGGGTCGCTTTCTCGACACCAACCACGAGGACGCCGGTCGCCATCGGGTCGAGTGTGCCGGCGTGGCCGACCCGGCGGGTATGCGCGAGGCGTCGGAGCCGGGCCACGACATCGTGCGACGTCCACCCTGCGGGCTTGTCGACGACAATCAGGCCGGACGTCGTCACCGCTGCTCACCCAACACCAGCCAGCGACCACCGCGGGTTCGCAGCACCATGCCGACGAGCCGGACGACGATGAAGGCGGTCAGGCCGGCCCAGACACCACCGATGCCCCACCCGAAGTGCAAGGCCGCGAGATTGAGTGGCGCGAACGCGCCGACCGCGGCGATCATCGTGATCGTTCGCATGAATGCCACGTCGCCCGCCCCGATGAGTACCCCGTCCAATGCGAACACGATCCCGGCGGCAGGCTGCATGCCGACGAACCACGGCCACAGAAGATGCGCCTGATGCCGGACCGCGTGCGAGGAGGTGAACAGCGCCGGGATCGCGAACCAGCCCGCGGCAATGATGGCAGCGAAACCCATCCCGGCCCAGAAGCCATACCCGGCGACGCGCCAGGCAAAGCTTCGAGCGAGGGTTGGATCAGCCCCACCCAGCGCGGCCCCGACGAGCGATTGCGCCGCAATAGCGAGGGAGTCCAGCAGCAGCGCGGTGAATTCCCACAGCTGCATGCCGATCTGGTGGGCGGCGATCTGTGCCGCCCCCATGCGGGCGGCGACGGCCGCAGCCGTCAGGAACGCGACTTGAAAGGCCGCCGAGCGCACTATCAGATCGCGGCCGACGACCAGCTGGCCGCGCATGATCGTCCAGTCGGCGCGACCGATGGCCCGGCGTTGGCACAGGACCCGCAGAAACAGCGCGCCACCAACGACCTGCGCGGCCACGTTGGCAATGGCTGAGCCCTCGAGTCCGAAACCGAGCGGATAAACGAGGATGGGCGACACCGCCGCTGACAACGCGTTCGCGACCAGCACAATGCGGATCGGCGACCGCGTCTCCTGAATGCCCCGCATCCACCCGTTGCCCGCGAGCACCAGGAGCACGCCCGGCATGCCCAGCACAGCAATCCGGAACCACGACTCGGCGGCCTGCTGCACGGCTCCGGTCCCGCCGCTGAGCACGGCAGTCAGCGGATGAGCGAAGACCTCGCCGAAGACGATCATCAGCAGGCCGATGGCGATGCCCAGCCATGACGCCTGCATCCCCTCCGCGACCGCGGCGTCCGTCCGCCCCGCCCCATACCAGCGCGCGGCCCGACCGGTCGTGCCGTACTCCACGAAGCTGCCGACCACGAGCAGGAGCGCCATGAGCGCTGACGCGACGCCTAATCCGGCGAGCGGCACCGAACCGAGATGGCCGACGACCGCAGTGTCGACTAGCAGGTACAGGGGTTCCGCGGCGAGTACGACGAACGCCGACGCGGCGAGGCTGAGTAGTCGCCGGGTCGACACCCTGTCGGTCGCGGTCACTGACTCCGGCTCACGCCGTGATACATGATCAGCAGGTCGACCAAGCCCTCGCTCGGGTGTCGGAATCCGCGCGGAATGACGCCCACAGTCGCGAAGCCGACGTCGTGATACAGCTTGATAGCGCTGCGGTTGGTCGCGGCTACGGCGTTGAATTGCAGTCCTTCGTAGCCAAGATCTGCGGTGCGGTCGAGGGAGTGCTCCACCATCGCCCGGCCTACCCCGCGACCACGAGCCGTCGGCGCCACCATGTATGAGGCATTGGCGATGTGCGAGCCCGGACCACCGTGGTTCGGGCCGAGGTGATAGGTGCCGAGCAGCACGCCGTCGTCGGACCCCGCCACCCAGGTCTCCTCCGGTTCGGGGCCGAACCACATTCGTTCGCCTTCGTCGAAGCTGGTGTCCGGGTCGTAGGCGAAGGTGTCCCCCGCGGCAACAATCTCGTGCCACACCGGCCAGATCGTTGCCCAGTCAGCCCGGCCGGCGCGGCGGATGCGCAGCTCAGCCATCGACCTCGTCGGCGTCCCGGGGCTTGCGGTACGGGTCCGGATCCCCCGCCGGTCGGGCGCCCACCCGCGCCTGCTCCACGCGGGCATCATGCTGGGCCGCCACGGCAAGGAGTTCATCGATGTGATGGGCGTCGTCGGGCAGTGAATCGAGGACGAAGGTCAGCGTCGGAGTGAACCGGACACCGGTCTGCCGCCCGACTTCGCTGCGCAATATGCCCTTGGCCGACTCGAGCGCAGCCGCGCTCGCCGTCCGGTCCTCGTCCCCGCCGAGAACGGTGTAGAAGATCGTCGCGTCGTGCAGATCACCGGTTATCCGAACGTCGGTAATCGTGACCATGCCCAGCCGTGGATCCTTGACCTGCATCTCCAGCATCGAGGCCACGATCTGCTTGATCCGCCGGGACAGTTTGCGGGCCCGCCCCGTGTCGGCCATCGCACTCTCCTACTCCCTCTGTTGGTCTGGCTCTTGGCGCAAGCGCTCACTCGAGATCGTCGTCGTCGAACACCCAGCGGCGCGCCACGAGCACTTCGACGTCCGGCCGAGCCGCGACGAGACGTTCACACCGCTCGAGCACCTCGACCACGTGCTGGTGGGTCGACGCGACGGTCGCGACGCCGATCTCGGTCCGGCGGTGCAGGTCGGCATGCCCGGTTTCCGCGGCCGCGACCGAGAAGCGCCGTCGCAAGTCGGCGACAATCGGCCGGACGACGGAGCGCTTCTCCTTCAGCGAGCGCACATCGCCGAGCCGGAGATCGACCACCAGGGTCCCGACCACCACGCGTCACGCCTCCTCGCCCGGGCCGGATGCCTCGCAAGCCCGGGTCGACAGTCCACCCTCCCGGTCAGGTACGCGGCTTCTCGCGCAGCTCGAAGGTCTCGATCACGTCTCCGATCTTGATGTCGTTGTAGGAACCCAAGCCGATACCGCATTCGAAGCCCTCGCGCACCTCGGTCGCGTCATCCTTGAAGCGCTTCAAGGAATCCACACTGAGGTTGTCGGCCACGACGACGCCGTCGCGAATGAGCCGCGCCTTGCTGTGACGTCGGATGGTTCCCGATCGGACGAGCGAACCCGCCACATTGCCCACGCGTGGCACCCGGAACACCTCGCGGACCTCGGCGGTGCCGAGCTGAACCTCCTCGAACTCCGGCTTCAGCATGCCCTTCAGTGCGGCCTCGATCTCGTCGATGGCCTGGTAGATCACGGTGTAGTACCGGATGTCGACGCCCTCGCGCACCGCCGCCTCGCCAGCTTTCCCGGCCGGCCTGACGTTGTAGCCGAGGATCACGGCATTCGACGCGATGGCGAGGTTGATGTCGTTCTCATTGATGGCACCGACGCCCCGGCCGATGACTCGCAACGAGACCTGATCGCTGTTCTCTCCGATGTCGATCTTCAAGAGCGCGTCCTCGAGCGCCTCCACCGAGCCGGACACATCGCCCTTGATGATCAGGTTGAGCTGCTGCACCTCGCCGGCGGCGAATGCCCGGTCGAGGTCGTCCAGCGAGATCCGCCGGCGAGTCGCGGCCAGCTGAGCATTGCGCTCACGGGCTTGACGCCGGTCGGCGATCTGCCGCGCGACCCGGTCTTCGTCGACGACCAGGAACGAGTCGCCCGCGCCGGGTACCGAGGTCAGGCCCAGGATCTGGACCGGACGGGATGGACCCGCGGTGTCAACCAGCTCACCGTTCTCGTCGAGCATCGCTCGCACACGGCCGAACGCGTCGCCTGCCACCACCGAGTCGCCGATGTGCAGCGTGCCGCGTTGCACGAGCAGCGAGGCCACCGGGCCGCGCCCGCGGTCCAGCCGGGCCTCGATGATGATGCCCTGCGCGTCCTGATCGGGGTTGGCCCGCAGATCCAGCGACGCGTCTGCTGTCAGCAGGATGCCTTCCAGCAGCGCGTCGATGTTCAAGTTCGCGCGCGCGGACACGTCGATGAACATCGTGTCGCCGCCGTACTCCTCGGCAACCAGCCCGTACTCGGTGAGCTGTTGGCGCACCTTCGCGGGGTTCGCGCCCTCCTTGTCGATCTTGTTGACTGCCACCACGACAGGCACGTCTGCTGCCTGGGCATGGTTGAGAGCCTCAATGGTCTGCGGCATGACCCCGTCGTCGGCGGCCACGACGAGCACGACGATGTCCGTCGTGGACGCGCCCCGGGCCCGCATGGCGGTGAACGCCTCGTGACCGGGTGTGTCGATGAAGGTGATCGCGCGGTTGTTGCCTTCGAGCTCCACCCTCACCTGGTAGGCACCGATGTGCTGGGTTATCCCGCCGGCTTCGGCCGCGACCACGTTCGTCTTGCGGATGGCATCCAGCAGTCGCGTCTTGCCGTGATCGACGTGACCCATGACCGTCACGACCGGCGGACGGGCGACCAGGTTCTCTTCGTCACCCTCGTCCGAGCCGAAGGTCAGATCGAAGGACTCGAGCAGCTCGCGGTCCTCGTCCTCAGGACTGACCACCTGGACGGTGTAATTCAGCTCTGCGCCGAGCAGTTGCAGCGTGTCCTCGTTGACCGACTGGGTGGCGGTCACCATCTCGCCGAGGTGGAACAACACGGTGACCAGCGATGCCGGGTTGGCGTCGATCTTCTCCGCGAAGTCCGACAGGGAGGCGCCCCGCGGAAGCCGCAGGACCTCGCCGTTGCCGCGAGGTACCTGCACGCCACCGATCGTGGGGGCGGACATGTTGTCGAATTCCTGACGTCGCTGCTTCTTACTCTTGCGCCCCCGAGTCGGCCGCCCACCGGCTCGGCCGAACGCCCCAGCCGTGCCGGCTCCGCGCCCGCGCCCACCGGCACCGGGACGACCACCACCCCCCGGACCGGGACGGAAGCCGCCCGGCCCAGCTCCGCCGGGTGCGCCGCCCGACGGCGCGCCGCGGTATCCCCCCCCACCGGCACCTCCGGGTCGGCCCGCGCCCGGCGCACCCGGGCGACCGCCCGGGCCGCCGGGACGCGTGCCCGGACCGCCGGGTCCGCCGCCGCGGCCACCCGGACCCAAACTGGGACGGCCACCCTGGCCCGTACCGGGGCGCGGCGGCATCATGCCCGGATTCGGACGCGGACCACCGGCGCCGCCGGGCCGCTGACCTCCAGGTGAGCCGGGACGCGACGGCACGGCGGTAGGTCCGGTACCAGGCCGAGCCGCGCCTGGTCGCGGCGACGCGGGCGCGCTGCCGCCGACGCCAAACGGGTTGTTGCCGACCCGCGGACCGGGACGCGGGACCCCGGGCCGTGACGCGCCTGACGGGGTGCTGCCCGACGCCGGAGGGAACGTCGGCATCGGCGCGGGCGTCACCGGCGACGCCGGCGGGGCCTCGACAATAGGGCTCGGCGCCGCGGCCACGACCGGCTCCGGCTGCGGGGCCGGCGCCGGCTCCGGCGGCGCGGCAGCGGTGCTGGCTGGGGGTGTCGGCGTCTCGGCTGGAGCCGGCGCGGGCGGGAAGGCCTCCCGGAGTCGCCGGGCCACCGGAGCTTCGACTGTCGACGAAGCGCTCTTCACAAACTCGCCGAGCTCGCTGAGCTTGGCGAGAACGTCCTTACTCGAGACGTTGAGCTCCTTCGCGAGCTCGTGTACGCGGGCCTTGCCTGCCACTGGACTCCTTAGAGCGAAACCGGCGGCTTCCCGCGCGGTCGCGTTAGTCGGGGGACGTGCTCATCGCTGGCGCTTCATCGAGTGCCCATTGCCATTCACTGCTCCCTACGGATGCCCGGACGGGGGTGTCCGCCCGATGCGGTATTACTGCCCGAGCCGCTGGACACGTACTCGCGCACGGCCGTCAGATCGAGCGGCCCCGAGACGCGAAGTGCCCGGGTGAACGATCGTCTCCGTTCCGCGAGTGCCATACAACCCGGATCGCGATGCAACGAGGCACCTCGACCGGGCGCACGACGCCGAGGATCCGGCACGACCCGTACTGGGCCGGCATCGACATCGGTCGATCCGGCGTCAGTACCCGTCGTGCTCGAGGCCACGACTACGCGAAGCAACTCGGTGGCCGCCGCCCGCTGACGGCAACCGATACACGTTCGCACCGGACCCGGCGATACCGAACCCGGTCCAAGCGCAGCATCAGATGCCGTCGTCGGCCGGACGACCGAGCTCACTCTACTCCTCAGCCTCGGCCGCTCGGGGCTCCGCGTCGGATGTGTCGATCCGGCTGGCCGAGGGGGCCGCGCTGGTTGCCTCGGCATCGCTGTGAATATCGATGCGCCAGCCGGTCAGCCGGGCCGCGAGTCGGGCGTTTTGTCCCTCTCGCCCGATGGCGAGGGACAGCTGGAAATCGGGCACGACGACGCGGACGGCCTGGCTGGCCAGATCGACAATCTGCGCGGAGACCGTGTTCGCGGGCGAGAGCGCGTTGCCGACGTACGTGGCCGGATCCTCGGCCCAGTCGATGATGTCGATCTTCTCTCCGTGCAGTTCGGCCACGACGTTGCGGACCCGTTGGCCCATGGGCCCTATGCACGCCCCCTTGGCGTTGAGTCCAGGCACCGAGCTCCGCACCGCGATCTTGCTCCGATGGCCGGCTTCGCGCGCCACGCCGACGATCTCGACGCTGCCGTCAGCGATTTCCGGAACCTCCAGCGCGAACAGCTTCTTGACCAGGTTGGGATGAGTGCGGCTGACCGTGACCTGCGGTCCCCGCAGTCCCCGCGCCACCCCGACGACGTAGCACTTGAGACGCATGCCGTGCGGGTACTCCTCGCCCGGCACTTGCTCGGACGGCGGCAGGATCGCCTCGATCTTGCCGATGTCGACCAGGACCAATCCGCGCTGGGCCGCCTGGGCGTCCGCTTGCACAACGCCGGTCACGATGTCGCCTTCCCGACCCGAGTACTCGCCGTAGGTGAGATCGTGCTCGGCGTCTCGCAACCGCTGCAGGATGACCTGTCGGGCGGTCGTGGCGGCAACTCGTCCGAAGTCCGTCGGAGTGTCGTCGAACTCCTCGATCAGGCCACCGTCCGCGTCCAGTTCCTGCGCCCAGACGACGACCTCCCCGGTTTTGCGGTCGATCACCACCCGCGCATGTGGCATGGAGTGCGGAGTGTGCTTGTAGGCGCTGAGTAGTGCGGTCTCCAACGCGTCGATAATCGTGTCGAACGCGATTTCTTTCTCCCGCTCGATGCTGCGCAAGGCAGCGATGTCAACGTGGACCACGCTCATCCCTCCGCCATGTCGTCGTCGAACGCGGCCTTCCGGTTGAACTCCACCTGGACAGCACCCGGGCCGAGCTCGGGCCAACCGATCGTGCGGGTGCCGTCATGGGACTGGAGTTCGATGCCTGCGTCGCTGGTGGACCGGACGCGCCCTTCGATGCCGTTCACGGCAATCAGTCGGCCGACGGCGCGGGCCCAGTGCCGACGTTCGGTGAGTGGCCGATCCACTCCAGGTGAGGTGACTTCGAGAACATACGGACCGGCAAACGGGTCGTTTGCCGGGTTGTCCATCGTCGAGGAGATTGCCCGACTGACCTCCGCGATGCCGTCCAGATCCACGCCCCCGTCGCGGTCTATCACAACCCGCACGACACTGCGGCGTCCGACCACCTGGACCGACACATCCTCCAGGTCGTGTCCGGACGCGGCGACGACCGGAGTCAGTAGCGCGAGCAGAGACTTGCGCTGCTCCGCTGTGGATCGACCTGCCTGCGCGGGCATCGGGCAATCCTCCTGGCATGTGAAGTTGTGCCGATTGCTCGCGCTGCGCAATCACGGTCCAGGTCGACCTCGCGCCGTGCGGCAACCTCGATAGCGAGCTTAGCTACTCTGCGACACTTAGACCCTGCGCCAATTGGGACGCCGTAGCCGACTGGCGTGGGGAGCCGCGCCGCAGGGCGGCAGTTCCTCGAGACGGAGGCTCTTAATCGTCGTGACCTATTCCGAGCCTCGCCGGTTGATGTCCCGCCGGGCGTGGCTCGGCTCGGCCGGCGTGGTCGCCGCCGCGGCGTCCGCTGGCGCGCTCGTGGCGCTTGTCCGCCCGGACCCGGTCAGCGGACATCCTCCGGGGGCGCCGGACTGGCTATCGGCCGCGCTCGCCCGAGAGCAGCAGCTTTTGCATGGCCTCGACGCCGCCATACGCGCCGACCCGACGCTCGGTGTCCGGTTGGCACCACTCCGCGCCGACCACGCGGCCCACCTGCAAGTGCTGCAGGTCCTATCCAGCCGTTATGGACCGACCCCAGCGGCAGGTGGCGGATCGAGCGCCCGCGCGTCGACGCCGACACCAACGAGCGTGGCCCGCGTACGCCAGGACGAGCTTGCGGCCTCGCGGGCGACAGCCGCAGCCGCGCTCACCGCGGCCGGGGGTGACGCGGGCTTGCTGGCAAGCATCGCGGCCTGCGAGGCCACCCACGCCGCGGTGCTCACATGACCTCACCGACCCAGACGCTCAACGCCGCCGCGCAAGCGGCCCTCGGGACGGAGTACGCGGCGGTGTTCTACTACGGCGCACTCGGTCCGCAGCTGACCGACGCCGGCCAGATCGCGGTCGCCCGAACATTCGAGGAGCAACACCGTGAGCTGCGCGACCGCACCGCCGCCGCCCTTGTGGCCGGCGGGCAATCACCCGTTCCACCGCAGACCGACTATCCGCTGCCGTTCGCCTTGGCCGGATCGGTGGACGCGCAGCGACTGGCCCTCGCCACCGAGACCAGCTGCGCCGCGGCCTGGCGATACCTCGTGACGACCGCGGCATCCGGGCCGGCGCCGTCCGGGCTGCGCCGGGCGGCAATCGACGCACTGACCGCCAGCGCGATCCGGGCGACCCGCTGGCGGGGCATCCTGCATCCGGCCCAGCCGACGGTGCCGTTCCCTGGGAGTTGACGTCAGCGCAGCAGAAGCCGGCCCAGCCGTCTGCCCGCTAGGACAAGCCCAGCGGCACCGAGGCCGAGCAGGTATCCCACTGGGACGAGCAGGCTCACCGAGACCGCTCCGGTCGTCAAGCCACGGACGAGGTGGACGGCCTGGTAGAGCGGGGTGATCTCGACCAGCCACCGGATCGCCTCCGGGTAGGCGCTGAGGGGGTAGAAGGTCCCGGAGAACAAGAACATCGGCACGATGGCCAGTTGCACGAACTCGAAGTCCTGCCACGAGCGCATGAACGTCGTGAGTGCCATGCCGACCCCGGCGAACCCGAACCCGATCAGCAGCGCCGCTGGCCAGGCGAAGATGGCCCATGGCGAGGAGATGAGACCCATGATCGCCATGACGATGATGAACATCGCCGAGTACGCACCTCCGCGTAGCAGTGCCCACGTCACTTCTCCGCGGGCGACATCGCGCGGCCCCAGCGGCGTCGCGAGGATGGCGTCGTAGAGCTTGGCGTATTTCAGTTTGAAGAACACGTTGTAGGTGGAGTCGAATATCGCTCCGTTCATGGCCGACGTGGCGAGCAATGCGGGCGCAATGTAGTCCGTATACCCGATGAGCTGCCCGTTGGATCCGGTGAATCCAGGCACTAGGCGCGAGACGCCGAGCCCGATGGAGAGCAGGTAGAACACCGGCTCGAGGAATCCGGTGAGAAACACCGGCCAGCTGCGCCGGAACACTACGTAGTTGCGCTCGACCAGGCGCCAACCGTTCTCGCCGAGTGGCAACGGGATGATGCGCAACCCCAACACCGCCGAGGTCATCGTCATCGCTCCAGCCGGCGACGAAACGCCCGCTCGGCGAGCCACCAGCCAACGACGACCCACAGCAGGAGATAGCCGACGTGGCCGAGGGCCGCCAGCACGGTGGCTCGCCCGCTCGTCAGTGCCCGACACAGCTCTACGCCGTGCCACACCGGAGTCAGCCGGGCGAGCCAGGCGATCGCTGCGGGCAATTGCGATATCGGGAAGAACGCGCCCGAGAACAAGAACATGGGGATCAGACCGAGCCGGTAGAGGAGCGCGTACCCGCTGTCGTTCTCCTGTCGGGCCGAGAAGGCGAAGATGGGCGTGGCAAACGCCAGTCCGACCAGGACTGCGACGGCGATGGCACCGAGCCCGCCCGCCACCGAATGCACGATGCCGAAGAGGGCCAGGACGGCCAGCAGCACGGTGCAGGTCGTGGCGAGCCGGAGCACGACGTAGCCGAGGTGGCCGACGAGGACATCGCGCACCCGGAGCGGTGTGGCGATCATCGCGTCGTACACCTTCTGCCAGACGAAATACGCAAGCACGGGGTAGGTCGATTCGCCGACGGCGGTCTGCATGGCGGTGGTCGCGAGCAGCCCGGGACCGACGTAGTCGAGATAGCTCAGGCCGCCGAGCGCCGCGGTGGAGCCGGCGTCGTCGACGTAATGTCCGAGGCCTACTCCGATGGCGGCAAGGTAGAGCACCGGCAACACAAAGGAGGTGACGACGGTGCCCCGCCACACCCGCCGGTACACGGTGGCCCAGTAATCGGCCTGTCGCAGCGCGAGCATCTTTAGTCGACGAGGCTGCGGCCGGTGAGCCGGAGGAACACGTCCTCCAGGGATGAGCGACGAACGAGAACACTCGTGGGATGCAGCCCACCGCGACTGACCGCCGCGGCGGCCGCCTCCCCGTCGTTGGCATACAGAAGGAGCCGGTCGGGCAGGACCTCGACCCGGGAAGCCAGATCGCCGACCCGATCCGTCACCGCGCCGGCCAGGTCGGCGTGGCCGTCATCGGCGAAACGCAGCTCGGTGACCTCTCGCGTCGAGTACTGGGCGATAAGCGCCTGCGGCGATCCTTCCGCGACGATCTTTCCCCGATCCATGACGACCAGGCGGTCGCAGAGCTGCTCGGCCTCGTCCATGTAATGGGTGGTCAGCACGAGGGTCACGCCCTGTTGCTTGAGCCGGAACAACCGCTCCCACACCAAATGCCGGGCCTGCGGGTCGAGGCCCGTGGTGGGTTCGTCCAGCAACAGCAGCCGAGGTGAGTTGACCAGAGCGCGGGCAATGGTCAGCCGGCGCTTCATCCCGCCCGACAATGCCTCGACCTTCGCGTCCGCCCAGTCGGTCAGCGATACGAACGCGAGCAACTCGTCCGCCCGGGCGCGACACTCCGCTCGGCTGAGCCCGAAGAACCGGCCGTATACGACCAGGTTCTCCCGCACCCGAAGCTCGGAGTCGACGGTGTCCTCTTGCGGGCAGACGCCTATCCGAGCCCGGATCTGTGATCCGTGGGTCACCGGATCCAGACCGAACACCTGCAACTCGCCGCCGGACGGCGGCGACACGGACCCGATCATGCGCATCGTCGACGACTTCCCCGCCCCATTCGGGCCCAGGAAACCGAAGGCTTCGCCGCGTCGGACGTCGACGTCGATACCGCGGACGGCCTCGAAATCGCCGAAGCGCTTCACCAATCCGCGCGCCCGGATCAGGGGATCCTGCATCTCGGCCGGGGCGTCGGATATTCGCTCCGGGCGCGGCCCGCGGCGACTTACTGCCACGAGTCGATGATGCCGACTAGTTCCGACAGCCGGGTCACGACGGCATCCGGTTCACCGCCCACCGGGCCGCGCTGCCAATCCGGAATGGTGCTGTGCGGGATCCAGACCGCTTTCATGCCCACGGACTTCGCCCCATGGATGTCGTCGAAGAGTCGATCGCCGACGAAAACCGCGTCGGCCGGATCTGCGACACCGACCGCGGCGAGCGCCGCGCGAAACGCCTCGGCGTGCGGTTTCGTCCACGCGATCTCGGAGGTGTAGACGGCACCGTCGATGAGGGCCAACACCTCGTCCCGTTCAAAGATGCGGTCGTGATGGTCCCGAGGCCACAGGGTGTTCGATAGCACTCCGATCCGGATGCCACGCTCTCGTAGCGCCGCGAACAACGCCGGCACGTCCGGATCGATGTAGGTATGCGGCGTCCACCAGTCGTGATAGGCGGCGAGCTGTACGTCCGACGAGTCCACTCCGGCCGCGTCCAGCACCTCCGCCAGCGTGGCGCTGCGATGTTCGTCGCGCGAGCGGAGCCAGGCGGCGTCCTCGGCGGCACTCAGCCGGGCGGCGACAGACGCATCGCCGGTCGCAGCCAGCCACGCCTCGTTCGGATCGATGGTGTGCCACGGCGTGAGCGTTCCGCCCCAGTCGAAAATGACAGCTCGGACGGTCATGTAGCGCGGGACACTAAAACAGCACCGTCGACAGCGTGCCGATCTGGCGCATGCCGAGCCGCCCGTACAGGCGGCGAGCAGGGTAATTGAAGTCGTTCACGTAGAGGCTGACCCGCGGCGCGAGTTGCAACGCGTAATCGATTACGGCGGCCATTGCCGCAGTACCGACTCCCCGGCCGCGCATGTCGGGACGCACCCACACGCCCTGCACCTGACAGCACTGGGACGAGACCGCCGCGAGCTCCGCCTTGAAGAGCACTGCGCCGCGGTCGTCCAGGCGAACCAGGGCGTGCCCGGCCGCGATCAACTGCGTCAGGCGAACCCGATAGCCTGGCCGGTCCGCGCTGTCCGCCGGAGTCAGCCCGAGTTCCTCTTCGAACATCGCAAACGCCGCTGGGAGATAGCGGCCGACATCCTCGAAGTTCGCCGGCCGCACCGCCGGATCGATGGGGACCGAGGGAACGCGATCGGTTACGAGCAACGGCTGCGACGCGCGGATCATGCGGGCGGTTCCCCACCGCCGCGACAGCGACGGCCACAGGATCGCCACGGCCGACGCCGGCCCGACGATGGACGAGCAGGCCCGGCGGCGGTTCGCGAGATGGCGGCCCAGCACCGTCCAGGAGGCGAAGTCGCCGCCGATCGGGATGAGGTTGCCTCCGCAGAATGCGACGGCGGACAGCTGGCCCGGGTCGCCCACACCCACCATGTCCCCGCCCAGTCGGGTGCCGTCAAGAGTGCGGGCCGCCTCGACTCGCGCCGCGACTACGGTGTTCGCCACCGGGTCGGCCACGAGCAGCCCGAGTACCTCGTCCAGGTCTCGGTCGTCGAGAACCCGCACGGCATCGCGGCGCCGAAGCGCGGGGCGGACGGCGGTCATGCGAAGCGAGGCTACCGTCCCCGCGCTCCCCATGGCGTGCGCAACAGGCATGATCGGCCGGATGGACCAGGAGGCACGAATGGTTGAGCCGGTGCGGGATGGCCGGTCGATCTCGGACGAGGCGAGCAGCGGAATCGGCCGATTGCGGCAGGCGGCGATCTACCGCGCCGGTGTCTATGGCCGACGCCCCAAGATCCCCACGAGCTGGCCCGGGCTCGAAGCCAAGGCGCAGGACGTGTTGTCCCGGCGCGCCCGGGCGTATGTCGCTGGCGGCGCAGGGCTGGAATCGACGATTCACGCGAACGCGGACGGATTCGAGCGGTGGCGGATCGTGCCGCGCGTACTGCACGACGTTGGGCATCGCTATCTGACGATTGAGCTCTTCGGCCGCGTCCTGCCCGCGCCACTGCTCCTAGGCCCGGTCGGCGTGCTGTCGCTGGCCCATCGGGACGCCGATGTCGCTGCGGCCCGCGCCGCGGCCGCGGAGCGAGTGCCCATGGTGCTGTCCAACCAGGCGTCCCGCTCCATGGAGGAGTGCGTCGCGGTGATGGGCGACTCGCCCCGGTGGTTCCAGCTCTACTGGAGCACGGTGGACGAACTGGTGGAGAGTTTCCTCGCTCGCGCCGAAGCCTGCCGATGCGACGCGATCGTCGTCACGCTTGACACGACGCTGCTCGGCTGGCGACCACGCGATTTGGACCTCGGATCGCTGCCCTTCGCGCACGGACTGGGCATCGCGCAGTACACCAGCGATCCCGTCTTCACCCGGCTGGTCGAACAGCGGGCCCGCGGCGGTCAGCGCGAAGGGCGCCAGCAACGACCCACCGCGGCGGCGTTGCGCGCACTGCTCTCGATTGCCCGGACCTACCCCGGACGAACCTGGAGCAACCTTCGGTCACCGCTGCCACGTGCAGCGGTCGAGACATTCCTCGACATCTACTCGCGGCCGTCGATCACCTGGCGCAACCTCGGCTGGCTCCGGGACCGCACGCGGCTGCCGATCGTGCTCAAGGGCATCTTGCATCCGGACGATGCCCGCCGTGCGGTTGACCATGGCGTGGACGGGATCATCGTCAGCACTCACGGCGGACGACAGGTCGATGGCGGGATCGGCGCGATCGACGCGCTGCCGGAGGTGGTTTCCGCGGTGGCCGGCGCCCTGCCCGTCCTGTTCGACAGCGGCGTTCGCAGCGGGGCGGACATGGTGAAGGCTCTCGCGCTGGGCGCCCGGGCGGTGCTCATCGGCCGTCCCTGGGTGTACGGCCTGGCGCTGGGCGGCAGCGAGGGCGTGCGGGACGTCGTCCGGAATCTGCTCGCGGAATTCGATCTCACCCTCGGTCTGGCCGGCTGTGCGTCCGTCTCCGATGTGGGTGAGATCACCCTCGTGCCGGCACCACCTCGCGGCTGAGCGCGTATCAGCGCTCGCGGCCGCGCCCTCCTAGCCCCCAAGCACAGCGACACATGGATACCCGCGCGGGCGGCATACGGACACGGGGGCGCACCAGTGACTACGGCCTTGCTGCTCGAGCACCCCGAGATCCGTGCGGCTACCCCTACCCCGAGATCAGGGGTTAACCCGACAGACAAGGCGCAGTGCCGCGACGAGCATCGAACCGTGGCCGCGACACTCCTCCTGGACGACCCGCGCCGCCCGCCGACGCAGGTCGATGCGACCGCGGACGGACATTCCCCCGCCACTGTCGAAGGGACGACGCGGCGGCGGTGGACGTGGCTGCTTCCGGTTGCCGCTGGTTTGGCCGCCGTGACGACGGCGGCCGTCCTCGCAATAGAGCTACGCGACGCCGACCTCGCCGCCGCCCTGGCCAGGACCGATCTGACCTGGGTCGCTATCGCGATAGGCGTATTCGGGCTGTCCATCCTCTCCGCGGCCTACAACCTGATGGGGTTCAGCGCCTTGCGGCTGCGGCTCGCCCCGACGCTCCTCGCCCAGCTGGCGGTCGGCGGCCTGCGCGTCATCACCCCATCCGCGCTCAGCACGCCCGCGATCGCGACCCGCTACCTGGTGCAGTCCGGTGCGAGCACGCCGGACGCTTTGGCGACCGTCGGTGCGGCGCAAACCGCCCAGCTACTCGCGACGATGCTGGTCGTGGCGGGGCTAGCGGCGCTGTCCGGCAGCGATCAGCTTTCGATGCCGAGCGCGACCGGCCTGCTCATTGGCGCGGCCGTCTTGATCGCCGTTGCCGTCGTCGCGTCTCTCGCCGCCCGTCGGTCCCAGCGAGTACTCCACGGCCTGCGGGCGGCTCGGGCCAGCCTCCACGGACTGGCGGCACATGCTCGCCGTCGACCCGGACGCGTCGGGGTGGGGCTTGCTGCGTCCGCGTTGCTTACCCTCACCCACGTGCTGGCGTTCGCAGCCTGCGTACTTGCGGTCGGCGGGCGCGGGTCGCTCGTCACGCTGTGCGCCGTCTATCTCGCCGCGTCAGCTGCTGGATCGTTGATCCCGACTCCGAGCGGAGCCGGAGCGGTGGAGGCGGCGCTGATTGCTGGTCTGGTCGCCACGGGCCTGGCGCTGCCGATCGCGACGGCAGCGGCGCTGCTCTCCCGGATCGTGTCGGTGTGGGGACCCGCGCTGCCCGGGTGGATCGCGCTGGTCACGCTGCGGCGCCGCGCGCTTCTTTAGCGTCCCGCAAGCGGCCCGCTACCCGCCGACGGTGACCGTCGGTTCCCCGGAGGCCGCTCCGGCGGCGACCATCTCGTCGGCGAGGCGCATCGCCTCCTCGATGAGCGTCTCCACGATCTGGGACTCCGGCACGGTTTTGATGACCTCGCCCTTGACGAAGATCTGCCCCTTGCCGTTGCCCGAGGCGACGCCGAGGTCGGCTTCGCGCGCTTCGCCGGGACCGTTGACCACGCAGCCCATCACCGCGACGCGCAGCGGCACCTCCATGCCCTCGAGGCCGGCAGTGACCCGATCGGCCAAGGTGTACACGTCGACCTGGGCCCGACCGCACGATGGGCAGGACACGATCTCGAGTCGGCGTTGGCGCAGGTTCAGCGACTCGAGGATCGCCAGCCCGACCTTGACCTCCTCGACGGGCGGCGCGGACAGGGACACCCGGATCGTGTCGCCAATCCCTTGAGACAGCAGGGCGCCGAATGCCACCGCGGACTTGATCGTGCCCTGGAACGCCGGCCCAGCCTCCGTGACGCCGAGATGAAGGGGGTAGTCGCACGCAGCGGCGAGCTGTTCGTACGCCCGCACCATGACGACCGGGTCGTTGTGCTTTACCGAGATCTTGATGTCCCGGTAGTCGTGCTCCTCGAACAGCGACGCCTCCCACAGCGCCGACTCGACGAGCGCTTCCGGGGTGGCCTTGCCGTACTTGGCGAGCAGCCGCTTGTCGAGTGATCCCGCGTTTACCCCGATTCGGATCGGAATGCCGGCGGCCGTGGCCGCCTTGGCGATCTCCCCGACCTTGTCGTCGAAGGCCTTGATGTTGCCTGGGTTGACCCGCACCGCGGCACAGCCGGCATCGATTGCCGCGAACACGTACCGGGGCTGGAAGTGGATATCGGCGATAACGGGGATCTGGGACTTCTTCGCGATGGCCGGCAACGCGTCGGCGTCGTCCTGGGACGGCACCGCCACGCGGACGATGTCGCACCCAGCCGCGGTCAGCTCGGCAATCTGCTGCAACGTAGCGTCGACGTCGGCGGTCAGCGTGGTGGTCATGGACTGGACCGATACCGGCGCTCCGCCTCCGACGAGGACCGAGCCGACGCGAATCTGCCGAGAGGCTCGCCGGGGGGACAGAACAGGCGGCGGGCTAGTGGGCATGCCGAGGGAAATTGAGCTCACGCGACCAGTATCCGCATCTGTCCGAGGCGGATGTCGTCACCCACCCAGGGTGACCGGTTTCACGATGTCGGCGTAGACGACGAGCAGCGTCACCAGGATCAGCACAGACGCGACTGCGTACATGACCGGAACCATCTGCGCGGTGTCGACATAGATCTGGCGTCGGCGGGCGGCCGCCGCCTTGGCTGCGTCCGGATCCGAGGCGTCGCCTGCGCCACGCGCAGCCATGGCGCGTTCCCGCAGTCTCGCCCGACCGCGCTTGGCCGCCTCGACGAGTGCTCCGGCCACGTGTCCACCGTCGAGCGGAAGTAGCGGCAGGAGGTTGAAGAAGAACAGGAGCAGGTTCACGGTCGCCAGCAGGCTGATCAGCGCAAACGCCTTGTCTTGAGCGTTGAACACGTTGCTCTGGGCGATGTCGCCTCCGAGTCGGCCGATGCCGACTACACCGATCGCCCCGGTGGGATCGCGCGGCTTGCCCTCGAACACGGTGCCCCAGAGGCTGGCGATCTTGCTCGGGTAGCTGCCGATCGCGCTCACGCCCTGGCCGATCTGATCACCGATGTATCCCGGCACCTGGGTTACCGGCAGGGCCGCGTAGTAACTGTGGATCTGCGGCGACACGCCGAGATAGCCGGCTTCCTTGGTCTTCGTCGTTGAGCCGACGTATTTGAGGTTGCGCACCGGCGTGATCGACAACTGCTGTTCGACACCGTTGCGCCGAACGGTCATCGACAGGGGCTTCCCGGCTGATTGCTCGACGATGGCGACGGCGTCATCCCATTTCGCGATCCGGGTGCCGTCAATCGCGACGATCACGTCACCGGGCTTGAGCACGTTGTAGGCAGGCGCCGGGGCCGCATTCGCTGGGCACGAGTCGTTCGCGGCCTGGCTCGAGTTGGCTGGGACGACGCATTTCACGACCGCGCTGACCGTGGTAGTCGCGTCGTCGTGCCGGGTGCCGAGCGTGCTCAGCAAGATGACGGTGAGCACGAGGTAGATCAGCAGGTTCATCGTCGGTCCGCCGAGCATCACGATCATCTTCTTGCCGGGCGTGAGCCGGTAGAACTGACGATCCTCGTCGCCGGGTTCAACCTCCGCGCGACTGGCGTTACGGAAGTCCTCGACCGCCGACGCCATGCGCCGCGGCCATCTGGACCGGGTCCCGTCCGTACGCGGCGGCACCATGCCGATCATCCGGATGTAGCCGCCGAGCGGGACTGCCTTCAGTCCGTATTCGGTGTCGCCTTTGCGACGAGACCACACGGTGGGACCGAATCCGACCATGTACTGGGTGACCTTGACCCCGAACTTCTTCGCCGGCACCAGGTGACCGACCTCATGCAGGGCAATGGACAGCAGCAACCCGACAGCGAAGATGAGCACACCGAGGGCGTACAGCACGGCTGCTCATTCCTCCTTAGGACTGCTGTGCGATGACGGCCCGCGCCCGCGCGCGCGCCCAGTCCTGCACATATTCGACGTCTTCGACGGTACCTGGGTTCCCCGCGGCAGCGTGGTGATTGCTCAGCCAGTCCATCAATACGTCCCGAACTGTGTCCACGATGCCCAGAAACGACACATGTCCGGCATGAAAGGCGGCGACGAGTTCCTCGTTGGCGGCGTTGTACACCGCCGGCGCCACCCCACCGGCGCCGCCGGCGGTCCGGGCCAGATCAACGGCGGGGAACGCCTCCGTATCGAGCGGTTCGAATGTCCAACTCGTCGCCTTCGACCAATCGACCGACGGGGCCGCGCCGGGGACGCGATCGGGCCAGCCCAGTGCCAGCGCGATCGGCAGCCGCATGTCCGGTGGTGACGCCTGGGCGATCGTGGCGCCGTCGACGTACTCCACCATCGAATGGACCACCGACTGAGGGTGGACGACGACCGCGATCCGCTCGTAGGGCACCCCGAACAGCAGGTGCGCCTCGATCACCTCGAGGCCCTTGTTGACGAGGGTGGCCGAATTCGTGGTGATGAGCTTGCCCATGTCCCAGGTCGGATGCGCCAGGGCTTGCTCAGGCGTAACTCGGGTGAGCTGCTCCCGGCGTCGTCCGCGGAACGGGCCGCCGCTGGCAGTCAGGATGAGCCGGCTGACCTCGTCCGCGCTCCCGCTGCGCAGGCATTGGGCCAGCGCGGAATGTTCTGAGTCCACCGGCACGAGCTGGCCGGGCTTCGCCCGTCCGGTGACCAGGGGCCCACCCGCCACCAGTGATTCCTTGTTCGCCAGAGCGACGATGCGTCCCGCGTCAAGCGACGCGAGGGTCGCCCGTAACCCCTCCGCGCCCGCGATCGCGTTCAGGACGACATCCGCGTCGTATGCCGCGAGCGCTACCGCGGTCGAGCGTCCCACGAGGACCTCTGGGGCCGGCGAGTCAGTCGGCCACGTCGCCGCTAGCCGCGCCTGCAGCTCCGGCCCTGCGTCCTCGCGACCTACGCCCACCGCGGCCACCCGCAGAGCAACGGCCTGGTCGGCGAGCAAGGCGAGGTCGCCACCACCTGAGCAGATGGCCGTGACCCGAAACCGATCCGGCGCTGCTCGGGCAACCGCGATCGCTTGCGCGCCGATCGAACCGGTGCTGCCCAGGACGACGACGCGGTGCTGGTCGGTCATCCGGTCATTCTCGCGCTCTGACCCGGTAGTGCCACAATGACACCCGACATCGCGCATCCGACCTCAGGCGGACAGGAGCACCTTCAGTGGCCCTTAAGCCCGGCAGCGAGCCACCTGACACCGGCGCACCCGAGGACTACGTCCACGATCACCCCAGGGAGCATCCCTCGGACTGGGGCTGGCACGGCGAGTGGGGGCGATGGGCTCGCGTGGCCGGTTGGGTCTGCGTGATCATCCTGCTTTTGATGATCACGGCCACGCACTACAACGGTGCGGGAGCCGTCGGGTTGATTGCCACCGCCGCGCTGCTCGTCATCGCCCTGGTCTGGGACATCCAGCGCCGGCGCACCGCCTGGCGCAAGTGAGGCGGTCCGGACCGGAAGCGCCCAGCCGACGCGCCGCTGGACATTGCGTTTGCGGGGACTGCCTTCAGGCCGGTGCCATCTCGCGGTGGCCCCACGGAGACGCATAGTCCCCGGCGAGCAGATCCAGGAACGGCACCGCGTCGAAGGCCTCCGGTCCTAGGACGCCGGAGCCGGTCCAGGCACCGCTGTCGATCAACTCCAAGGCCACGATCGGGTTCACACCGGTCTGCCAGACAACGGCTTGGGAACCGTACTCGCGCATGCACCATTCGTTGTCGACGACGTGATAGAGGTAGGTCGACCGGGGTTGGCCGTCCTTTCCCCGGCCCCGCACCCAGGTGCCCGCGCAGGTCTGTCCTCGCATGCGATCACCGAGCGCAGCCGGATCAGGCAGGCAGGCCGCCACCACGTCGCGCGGTGAGACGCGCTGACCGCGCACGTCGACCGGCTCGACCCGATCCAGGCCGAGTTTGTGCAGTGTCTGCAGGACCTCGATGAACTCCTGCCCCAGTCCGTATTTGAAGGTCACGCGGTTGACGTCGATCCAGCGCGGGACGAGCAGCACTTCTTCGTGTTCGACGTTCACGCACTCCACGGGGCCGATTCCTTCGGGAAAGTCGAAGGTTTCCGGCTCGCTGAACGGTGCGGTGGTGAACCAGCCGCGGTCCTTCTCGTAGATGACCGGCGGGTTGAGGCACTCCTCGATGGTCGTCCAGATCGAGAACGACGGCGCGAAGTCATAGCCGGAAACGGTCAGGTTGGCCCCGTCCCGAATGCCGATCTCATCGATCTCGCTGAACAGGTGATCGGTGGCGTACCGAGCGAAGACATCGGCGAGCCCGGGCTCGACGCCCATCCCGACCAAAGCGATCTTGCCTGACGCCGCCCAGTCGTCGGCCAATGCGAACTGCTCGTCCCCGAGTTTGACGCCGGTCTTTTCGTAGGGCGCATTCGGATGCGGCTTGGAGAGTGACATGGCCATGTCGAGGTAGTGAATCCGCGTCGCGAGCGCGGCCCGAAAGATCGGCATCGTGAACCGCGGATCGGTGGCACCGAGCACGGCGTCCACGGCATGCTCGCGGATCACCGATTCGATCGCCGCCTGATTCGACGCGTCGAGCGCCACCGCAACGAACCGATCATCGCCAGCATCCGCGGCTGCCCGCTCAGCTCGGGCCGGCTCGTAGTCCGCGAGAACGACGTGGGTCAGGAACGGGCGGCGAGCGGCGATGCGGGCCGCGGCCGAGCCGACCCCGCCCGCACCGAGCACGAGTAGGCGCACGGGCATCACTATATGTAGACACCTACGACCGAATCCAACGGTCGCAGCCGATTTGTAACACGAAAACCCTTGCCGAATCGGTCATCAACTGCGATAAACGCACCACACCTACATGATCGGCCGCTGCGATCCAGGAGCGCCCATGACTGACACCGCCGAGGCCCAATACTCATCCGGCGAGGTGGCCCAAAAGGGACTCAAGTCCGGAGCACTCAGCCTGGTAGCGAGCGTCGTGATCGGCGTGGCGTCCACGGCGCCGGCGTACAGCCTCGCCGCCACGCTGGGTTTCATCGTGGCCGGGATCGGGCTGCAGTCACCCGCCATCGTGATCCTGGCGTTCATCCCGATGCTCTTCACGGCTATCGGCTACGCGGAACTGAACAAGGCCGACCCGGACTGCGGCACGACATTCACCTGGGCCACTCGGGCGTTCGGACCGAAAACCGGCTGGCTCGGCGGCTGGGGGATCATCGCCGCCGACGTCCTCGTCATGGCGAGCCTCGCCCAGGTCGCCGGGCAATACCTGTTCCTGCTGTTCAATGCCGACGGGATCGGCGGCAACCCGGTCGACTCCCGCGTGTTGCTGGTGGGCGTGCTGTGGATCGTGCTCATGACCTGGATCTGTTACCGGGGCATTGAGCTGTCCGCGAGGCTGCAGGAAGTTCTGCTGTCCATCGAGTTGATCATGCTGCTCGTGTTCGCTGTTGTCGCCCTCGTCAAGGTCGGGACCGGGAACGGCACCGATGGCTCGATCGGTGTCTCGTGGAGCTGGTTCAACCCGTTCGACATCGACTCGTTCTCGACGTTCTTCCGCGGCCTGCTTCTGATGATCTTCATTTACTGGGGCTGGGACAGCGCCGTCGCCGTCAACGAGGAGACCGCGGACCCCACCCGCACGCCCGGCCGCGCCGCTGTGATCTCGACCGTCCTGCTGGTCGTTACCTACACGCTGGTGACGTTGGCCGCCCAGTCCTTCGCCGGTATCGGTGAAGAGGGCATCGGTCTCGGCAACCAAGACAACTCCGGGGACGTCATATCCGTGCTCGGCAAGGCAGTGTTCGGCGGCAGTGGGCTGGGCAGCTTCCTCTCCCATCTCCTTATCCTCATGGTGCTGACGTCGGCCGCTGCGTCGACGCAGACGACGATCCTGCCGACGGCGCGCACCACCCTGTCGATGGCCGTTTATAGAGCATTGCCACAGCCGTTCGCCCGAGTGCACCCGCGCTACCTCACGCCGAGCTTCTCGACCCTCTTGTTCGGCGGCATCGCCATCGTCCTGTACGCAAGCATGAACTACCTCGGCACGAGCGGCAGTATCATCGCCGATGCCGTGACGGCTCTCGGCATGCTGATCGCGTTCTACTACGGCCTGACCGGCTTCGCGTGCGCGTGGTACTACCGCAAGAATCTCCGATCCAGCTCGCGAAACCTCTGGATGCAGGGCATCCTGCCGACGCTCGGGGGGCTGATCCTGTATTTCGCCCTGGCCTGGAGCCTGCACGACGACTGGCTCTCGCCGGACGCGGACCACTCGGCCAGCTACACCCGGTGGAACATACCGTTCCCGCCGCACTGGACCGTCGGCGGTGTCTTCCTTATCGGTGTCGGGTCATTCGTGGTTGGCGTCATCCTCATGTTCATCTGGCGGGCCATCGCACCGGCCTTCTTCCGTGGTGAGGTCCTGCGCCGCGACACGCCGACGCTGGTCCGCGACGCGCAGCTGAGTACCGACCTGGGCGTTGCCGACCGCCCAGCCGGCCGACCCGACAATTGACTTGGGGATACGTAGCTAGCGACAGTTTTGGCAGGTGATTTCCGCCGTTGATAAGCCATCAAACGACGAGTCCATTTGCCGAGCAGGTGCCGACCGGCAGAATCCGCGTATGGGCCAATCCGTAAACCGGGCCCTGCTGGACGACGTGGGCCAAGCGATCATCGAGCAACTTCAGCAGGATGGCCGCCGTTCCTACGCAACAATCGGCAAGGCCGTCGGGCTATCCGAAGCGGCCGTACGCCAGCGGGTGCAGAAGCTCATCGAGGCCGGCGTCCTGCAAATCGTCGCCGTTACCGATCCCATACAGGTCGGCCTCCACCGGCAAGCGATGATCGCGATCCAGACCAGTGGAGATATCGAGGCCATTTCCGCAGCACTCACCGACATACGGGAGGTCGTGTATATCGTGGTCGTGGCCGGATCGGTCGACATTCTGGCCGAGGTGGTCGTCGCCGACGACGAGCATCTGCTTCGTCTGGTGAACACCAGGATCCGGACCATCCCCGGCGTGTATCGCACCGAGACTTTTCTCTACCTGAAGTTGACCAAACAGACCTACGACTGGGGTGCACGATGACGACGCCGATCTCCACCGCCTACGAGATTCACGAATTCGATCACGAACGGCTGGCGGCAACCGCGGCTGACCATCTCTGGATGCACTTCAGCCGCATGGGTTCCTACGCCCACGGTGGCGTGCCGACGATCGTTCGGGGGGAGGGCGCGCGTATCTGGGATGCGTCCGGCAAGCAGTACCTGGATGGGCTCGCGGGACTTTTCGTGGTCCAGGTCGGACACGGACGGGTGGAGCTCGCGGAGGCCGCCTACAAGCAGGCCACCCAGCTCGGGTACTTCCCGCTGTGGTCCTACGCTCACCCGTCCGCGATCGCGCTGGCAGAACGCCTCGTCGACTACACGCCGGGAGATCTGAACAAGGTCTTCTTCACGACAGGAGGCGGCGAAGCCGTCGAGACGGCCTGGAAGCTCGCCAAGCAGTACTTCAAGCTCGTGGGCAAACCCATGAAACACAAGGTGATCAGCCGGGCCATTGCGTATCACGGCACCCCGCAGGGAGCGCTCGCACTCACCGGCATCCCAGGCGCCAAGCAGATGTTCGAACCACTCACGCCGGGTGGCTTCCGGGTGCCTAACACCAACTTCTACCGCGCTCCAGAACACGCCGATGACCTCGAAGCGTTCGGGCGATGGGCTGCCGATCGCATCGAGGAGGCGATCGAGTTCGAGGGCCCGGACACCGTCGCTGCTGTTTTCCTGGAGCCGGTGCAGAACTCGGGCGGCTGCATCCCGCCGCCGCCCGGTTACTTCCAGCGGGTCCGCGAGATCTGCGATCGGCACGACGTGCTCCTCGTCTCGGACGAGGTCATCTGCGCGTTCGGCCGTCTCGGCAGCATGTTTGCCTGCACCAAGTTCGGCTACGTGCCCGACATGATCACCTGCGCCAAGGGCATGACGAGCGGATACGCTCCCATCGCCGCGTGCATTGTGAGCGACCGGATCGCCGAGCCGTTCTGGCAGGGCCAGACCTCCTTTCCGCACGGCTATACCTTCGGCGGCCATCCGGTGTCGGCCGCAGTGGCCCTGGCCAACCTCGACATCCTCGAGCAGGAAAAGCTGCTCCAGCGCGTGCTCGACAACGAGGCCGCCTTCCGGGCGACGCTGGAGAAACTGCTCGACTTGCCCATCGTCGGCGATGTCCGCGGCGACGGGTATTTCTTCGGCCTTGAATTGGTCAAGGACAAGGCAACAAAAGAGACCTTCAACGCGGACGAGTCGGAGTGGCTGTTGCGCGGATTCTTGTCCAAGGCCCTGTTCGAGGCCGGCCTGTACTGCCGAGCGGACGATCGCGGAGATCCGGTCGTCCAGTTCTCGCCGCCGTTGATCACCGGCCAGCCTGAGTTCGACGAGATCGAGCAGATCCTGCGGTCAGTCCTCTCCGAGGCTTCGGCCCGGATCCAGGCAGGCGGATCGCGAGGCGGACGAGGGGACGACTGACAGCGCTGTCAACGACTCATCGGGAAACGCCGGACCGGAGATGCTCGAAGATCAGATTCGTCTCGGTGAGCGCGACGTCGGGGTTACCCGACAGGTTCACGACCACGAAGTCGCGCAGATTCTCGGTACTTGTGGCCGCTATGTGCAGGTAGAAGTCCACTGCGCCGGCCAGGAAGAACACGTTGAGCACCTCCGGCAACGCGGCGACCTTGGTCGCGAAGTCGCTGATTTGTCCTCTGGCGTGCGACTGCAGCCGGACCGAGATCATGGCCTGGATAGGACGGCCGAGCGCGGCTGGATCCACGTCGGCGTGATAGCCGCGGATCACGCCTCCGTCCCGCAACGCGCGCACTCGTCCGAGACACGTCGAAGGGGCGATACCGACCCGCTCGGCGAGCGCGTTGTTCGGCAGCCGCGCATCCGCGACAAGCTCGGAAAGGATGTGCTCGTCGACCTCGTCGATCGGCGCCGGGTGAACATTCTTCGGAACTGGCGCCGGCGCACGACGAACTGGCGAACGATCTCTTGGCACAGTGGCCACTTTATCGAATCTTCTTCAGCAATCTAGCCTCATGGTTCTCAATGATTCATTATTATGGGCAACTGACGGAGCGTAGAAAGGCGGAGAGGAATCGTGCAGGTCGGCATCCCGTGTGAGCTCAAAAGCCAGGAGTATCGGGTGGCCATCACGCCATCAGGCGTGAACGAGCTGGTTCGCAGCGGCCATCG
>Ga0207693_10000407_pt1 | contig 39219 bp, 33 predicted proteins | sample LARL81metaG_FD_184347 | JGI IMG/M metagenome (GOLD analysis project Ga0207693, IMG submission 184347) | Corn, switchgrass and miscanthus rhizosphere microbial communities from Kellogg Biological Station, Michigan, USA - LAR L8-1 metaG... | ecosystem: Host-associated > Plants > Roots >... | reverse complement strand
TACCAGTCGACACCGTTGTCATTTCAAATCGGCAGTGACACATCAGCATCCGATCTGGTTGCCTGCGACTTCAATCGTGATGGAAAACTCGACTTCGCCATACCCACTCCAGGAATCTCCAGTTCGGTGGGATTGGCAGTCTTTCTGAACGCAACACCGCGGCCGCCTTGCAAGCCCAGCACAGTTTCGCCCTCCGTCACAGTTTGTCAGCCACAGGATCTCACGTATCTGAAATCACCAGTGCACTGGATCGCGGATTCCAGAGATACAAGCCATCCGGTGGACGCAATGCAAGTCTACGTTGACAGCAAGCTGGTGGTGAACTCCCCGAGCAGTTCGCTCAACGAATATCTGACTCTGTCGAGAGGGCCTCATTCTGTCGTGACAAAAGCCTGGGACTCTTCAGGAGCAAATTTCCGTTCGAATCGGCACATCACGATTTACAGCGGCACACCCGGAGAGACTTGTCCGACCTCACAAAACTCGATCGATGTCTGCCTGCCAACGCAGAACCAGGTCACCAGCACTTCGCTGCACGTGTTCGCCAATTCCGCGTCCGCTGCGCAGATAACGGCCGTGCAGGTATACATTGACGGCAAACTGATCTACAACGACACCACAGGCGCTACTTACGTGGATACAGCGTTCACCGTTGCCACGGGCTCGCATTCTGTCGTCGTCAAAGCGTGGGACGCGCAAGGAACAGTGTTTACACAGTCGCGGAACATCACTGCCCAATAGCTGAAAAGCCGGGCATCCATTCCCGGTTGCCGGCCCTGACTCATCGGCTCGAGTCAGTCCCAGCCTAAGCACTCTTGGAGCGTCGTTCGCCCTTGCCAGGTGGCAACAACCTTTTTGAGCCTGGCGCGCACATTGCTGAAGCGCTAGGCGGCGCCGCCGGGGCAAGAACAGTACGGATATTTGCAGCGATTCGCTCAGGCTTACGGCCAGCCACGAGATCGGTGACCATTGAGGCAAAGACGCGGCCGACCAGTTCTGCGGAACCCGGCGCAACGTTCACCTTCTGGGTTGGCTGACTCAATCCGTTGAACGGATCATCGCTGTTGACACCACTCGGCAAACTGTTGATTGCATCCTGAAAATTTGGCCAGGCATTCGCAGGATCATCTGAGGTCAGGTTGGCATACAGCTGGGCGAGGGTCGCGCTGTCCCCAAGGCTGACCATGGCTGGCGCCATCTGAGAAAGACCGTGGCCCTGACTGATCATCCATGAGATGAATGCCATGCCACACCCTGTACTGTCGGCTCCCTGGTCCGTATCTTCCGTAGTGTTCACGTAGTCTGGCATGCCGTCGGCAAACCATTGTGGTGCGGTCGCGAAATCGGCAAGAGCGTTGTTGCTGACCACGGCCGCGCACCATCTCGATAAGGCTTCTCCCGTGCTCTCGCCACAGAGGTTTCCATTCATGGAACACTCACTAAGTTCCGCTTCAAAAAGCGCGGAAACCCGCGCAGAGTTGCCGAACGAGGCGTCGACCTCAATCGCGTTGCCGGTCGTGTAATCGCAACCCATATGATCAGCGCCTCCGGTGCCATCGGTTGCGCCACCCAGAGCAAATACAATTACGCTAACCGGGCCTCCTGCGGAACCGAAAATTGCGTCGTTGGCGTTGACGACCCGATCAGCATCGTTCAACAGGTCTTGGGCGTTCAGTAAACCTTGGTTTCCGAGCGTTGGGTCCACATAGACCGTCACTCGGCCGCCGGGACTGGTTCCTACCAATTGAGAAGTTCCCTGATAGCTGGGCCAGGCAGGCACAATTGGGTCGTTGCCGGTTATGTTTACTGGCTGCTTCGAAGATCGAGGCGATTTGATGCGGTGATTCATAGAAGGAACTCCAGAGGACACCAAGAGGTGGACGAGGGGAGCGCACCTCTAGTTTAGAACCAAGATCGGTGCTTCCGTAACGGAAATGGGCTCGTAGGACGTCCGGATGGTACAAAGCCTAACTGTTGACCTTGCCGTTACGGAATCCGGTATGCTTTTAGCAGTGGGGCGTAATCCTAAAACGTGAAGCGTTCAGCTACATTGCGGAAACCTGACGCGGTCGAGCGAAATATTGATTCTGGGCTCGCATTGGAACTCAATTCCGCCGATGCGGCAGTTTCGGTTCCGGGCGGTACCTTGTCGGACCCTCTTCAACAGGTCGAATCCGCGAAAGCCTCCCTTCTAATTGGGAAAGAGCGCGAGGGATTAGAGATGCTCGCTCGCGCCCATCAGGCTTTTCTGAGCCTGGGAGAAACCCGAGCGGCAGCTCGTTGTGCGTTTTGGCTTGGGTTTGTCGCGTTGCTCGGCGGCGATGTGGCGCAGGCGAGCGGGTGGCTAGCGCGCGCGGAACGGCTCCTCGAAGGGGATTCGGACTGCGTGGAGAAGGGATATCTATTCCTGCCTGTTGGTTATCGCTTGGTCCACGGGGGGAAAGCGGCCGAAGCCTACGACGCATTCGCGCGGGCGGGAACAATCGGGAGACAATTCGCAGACTCCGATCTGATGGCGCTCGCGCTACAAGGTCAGGGACGCTCCCTCATCCGACAGGGAGATATCGCGCGCGGTGTGGCGTTGCTCGACGAAGCGATGGTGGCGGTCACGGCGGGAGAAGTTTCGGCTTTGACCGCTGGTGGCGTGTACTGCAGCGTGCTCGACGCTTGTGGAGAGATATTCGATCTTCGCCGGGCCCAGGAATGGACTTCAGCGCTGGAACGGTGGTGCGCCTCACAACCCGACATAGTTCCCTACCGCGGACATTGCATGGTGCGGCGAGCTGAGATTCTGCAGCTGCACGGTGCATGGGAGGACGCGATGCTCGAAGCGCGAGAAGCTTGCGAAAGATTTTCGCATCCTCCCCGAGTGGAGGCTGGTGGCGCGTTTTATCGTCTGGCTGAACTCCACCGGACTCGCGGCGAGTTTGACTTGGCGGAAAAGGCGTATCGGGAAGCCAGCCGCTGGCAACGGACGCCTCAACCGGGCGTGCCGTTATTGCGATTGGCGCAAGGACACATCGAGGCTGCGAGCCTATCCATCCGGCGAATTATCGAAGAAGTCCACGACTTGTCACAGCGTGTCCGAGTGCTCGACGCTTTCGTCGAAATCGTGCTGGCAGGGCGCGACGTTGCCGCTGCAGACGTCGCAGCTAAGGAATTGCGTGAGATCGCCCACCGATTCAATGCGCCGCTGGTTCATGCCATGTCGGCCCGTGCAACGGGAGCTGTACTTCTTGCACAAGGCGATCTGAAGGCCGCTTTGGCAGAATTGCGGCGTGCGTGGGTAATGTGGTGCGAACTTGACGCTCCATACGAAGCGGCCCGAACGCGAGTGCTTATCGCTTGTGTGTGCAAAACGATGGAAGATTGCGATGCTGCGAAGCTCGAACTCGAGATGGCGGCGGAGGTGTTCCTGCGGCTTGGGGCTGCCCCTGATCTGACCCGGTTGAAGGAGCTCGCGAGCAACAAAACAAATTCTGAGGAACACACGCTGACCGAAAGAGAACTACAAATCCTGAAGCTGATTGCGACTGGCAGGACGAATCGAGCTATCGCGACCAAATTAAGCATCAGCGAGAAGACCGTCGCCCGCCATGTCAGCAATATCTTCAATAAACTCGGCATCTCCTCGCGCGCGGCCGCGACCGCCTTCGCGTATCAGCACCGAATGGTCTGACTCGTACATAAAATTACCCATAAGAATTTTTGTTCGTCCTGCACAGTTCGTCCGATGCGGCGAGTCCCACAGGGCTCTAAAGTCATCATTCTGGGGGTGACTATGAAAAGCCAATTTCGTGCGGAACGCATTCACACAATTGTTATCGGTGGAGGCCAGGCCGGGCTGTCTGCCGGATACCATCTGGCAAAACAGGGCATTAATTTTCTAATTCTGGACGCCAACAACAGAATCGGGAATTCCTGGCGGAATCGCTGGGATTCGCTGCGTTTGTTTACGCCCGCCCGCTACGTGGAACTTCCTGGGATGCGGTTTCCTGGAGATGGAGGAGGCTTCCCTACCAAGGACGAGATTGCGGATTATCTCGAATTTTATGCGGAACACTTTAAGCTGCCAGTGCAATGCGGCGTCAAAGTAGAGCGACTATCGAAAAATGGCGATCACTTCCTGATTCACGCCGGACGACTCCAATATGAGGCGGACAACGTAATCGTGGCGATGGCGGACTACCAGGTTCCGAAGATTCCTGCGTTCGCTCACAATCTCAATGCGAGCACTCTGCAACTGACGCCGCAGAGTTATAAGAATCCCTCGCAACTGCAGGAAGGTGGAGTGCTGGTTGTTGGTGTGGGAAATTCGGGAGCTGACATTGCGATCGATGTGGCGCGGAGTCATAGCACCTGGATCGCCGGCAAGGAGTCCGGCCATATTCCGTGGGACATCAAGAGCCTATTCGCCCGCCAAGTCGCGTTTCGAATTATCCGGTTCCTGGGTCATCACATATTGACGTTGAGCACTCCGATGGGGCGAAAAGCGCGTCCCAACATGTTGCATCGCGCGACGCCGCTGATCCGAGTCAAGCCCAAAGATCTCGTCGATGCTGGCATTGAGCGAGTCGGGCGCGTGATTGGTGTGCGAGGAGGAAAGCCATTACTCGAAGACGGACGCACTCTCGAGGTGAAAAATGTCATCTGGTGCACCGGCTACAATCCGGGATTTTCATGGATCGATCTGCCCGTATTCGATGAAGAAGGCGGTCCTTCGCAAGTGCGCGGCATCAGCAAAGTCCCGGGATTGTATTTCCTTGGACTCCACTTTCAGTATTCGATGTCGTCGGCAACGCTAATCGGTATCGGACGGGACGCAGAGTACGTTGTACACAACCTCAAGGCAAGATCGCGATTCGCGGAGCGTTCGAAACAGATTCGAACCATGCCCCTGGCGCCGAAGGCCGAGCCAGTACCAATCGGCTACGCGCGAAAGGCTTAAAGTGAGCAGATCGGCCCTATTCCTGGTAGTTGCTGAACGTGGAATAGGGCCGTAATTCGCGTGTTAAACTAGAACTTCCACCTATGGCTACGATTCATCGCAGAAAGACCGTTACGGCTATTGTCGGAGGTGTGCGCGTCGGGTCGGATGCACCAGTTGTGGTGCAATCTATGACCAACACCGACACGGCGGATGTCCCTTCCACCGTACAACAGGTTGCCGCTCTGGCACGGGCGGGATCAGAACTGGTACGAGTCACCGTCAATAACGACGAAGCCGCGGCAGCCGTGCCTCGAATTGTCGAAGAACTCGACAAGATTGGCGTTCGCGTGCCGATCATCGGCGATTTTCACTACAACGGCCATGTTCTATTGACCAAGTATCCGGAGTGCGCTCGGGATTTAGCCAAATATCGCATTAACCCTGGCAATGCCAGCATCGGTAAGGGTGGAGATTCCAACTTCCGCACCATGGTGGAAGTTGCAGTGAAATACCAGAAGCCGGTCCGGATCGGGGTGAACTGGGGTTCGCTGGACCAGGTGCTCCTGACGCGCATGATGGATGAGAACTCCAAGCTACCGGAACCCAAAGATGCGCGTGAAGTGACCATGGAAGCCATGGTCGTCAGCGCTCTGAATTCGGCGGACCTGGCGCAAAAATACGGATTGCGTCCCGATCAGATCATTCTGAGCGCGAAAGTCAGTGGAGTCCAAGACTTAATCGATGTGTATCGTTCACTCGCCGCACGTTGCAACTATCCGTTGCATCTGGGACTGACCGAGGCCGGGATGGGTGCGAAAGGCGTCGTAGCCTCAAGCGCTGCAATGGGCGTCGTACTCCAGGAAGGGATCGGCGATACCATTCGCGTTTCGCTCACGCCGGCTCCTGGCGGTGACCGCACGGAAGAAGTGCGGGTTGCGCAGCAGATTCTGCAGTCCATGGGCATTCGCAGCTTTACCCCTCAAGTCACCGCTTGTCCCGGCTGCGGCCGCACGACGAGCACGTTCTTTCAGGAAATGGCGGAGCAGATTCAATCCTACCTGCGTGAGCAGATGCCCACCTGGAAGGGCCGCTACGTCGGCGTAGAAGAGATGAAACTCGCCGTGATGGGATGTGTGGTCAACGGTCCCGGCGAATCGAAACACGCCAATATCGGCATTTCCCTGCCAGGAACTTTCGAGGAACCGAAGGCTCCGGTTTATGTGGACGGTCGTCTGTTCACCACGCTGAAGGGCGACCGAATCGTGGCAGAGTTTATTGGAATCCTCGACGACTACGTCGACTCACACTACACCGCGAAAGAAAAAGAAGAGATTCCTGCCAAGGTATAGCTTGAGTCCACCCTCACTGTCCTGTGAGGAGGAAGAGCGGGCTCTGCGGAGGCGGCTGCTGAGCTACGCCAGTAGGCGGGGCCGCGCTGAACGGAGCAAGTAAATCGATTACCAACTTGTCCGCTGCATTTGTCCCCTGCGTCAATGTGTTTGTGTTGGTGACAATATCGGCGACCGCTCCCGCATCACAAATGCTCACGTAAACATGGCTTCCGTCCGTCGCTGAGCTGGCGAACATGCGAAATCGGGTGGTCCCGGGGGTGTAAACGGTTGGCGGGACACACGACGACAATTCCGGAACTGCGTACTGGAACGGATTATTTAGATTTGCTGTCGTCGGCCCCGCAAACGGTGGATTCGTCAACAAAGCTAGAGCTGGCGCAAACAACGACGATGACGCGTTCTTGACGGTGAGAGTTTTCGCGTCAAATATAGTCGCCGTCGGGATCAAGCAAGTTGCTGAAGTAACATTGGGATCCGAGCAAGGCGATTGTGTTTGGTAGCTGGCAACGTAGAAGCGCGACCCATCCGGTAAAGCTGCTACAGAAACCGGCGTCACAGAGCCACAACCTGATCCAGCGCCAGCACAGGGCGGAGCCGGGGGAATGCTGATTGGACTTCCGCCCATCAAGCTCGGCGGATCCGTCGTTGCGCTTAAAACGTACACAACACCAGCCGTGGGATTGGTCACGTACAAGCGATCCAAATTCTTGTCATATAGCACGAAATTCGCGCCTGCCCCGACAGACACCGTCGAGACGACAGTGTTCGTGGCGGTATCGATGCTATACAGCTTTCCGTCTCCCTGAGTCACGACATACACACGCTGGCCATTTGCGCGCATCGCGATCCACGATGGATTTACGCCAATCGGGATGGTCGCAATCGTTGAGAGATCCACGGGAGAGAGATTCAGGACGTTTGTCGCACTCGTTCCGTTTCCCTGGTTTACGACGTACAGATTCTGGGCGTTCGGTGTCTCCAGCAAGGCAATCGGATGAGTTCCAGCACCCAGGTACTGAATGTGCGAGACGGTATTGCTGGTCGTATTCAACGCGGCAACGGAATCCGTGCTCGTAAAACTGCAATTCGTCCCGTTCTCCTGCCCGTAGTTTGCGACGAACACTGCGTTTGTTTGGGCAGTGGCGACAAAGTCCGGCTGATAGGAGCAGAACGTAGGTATGGGAACAGTAGCGGTGCCGCTGGAAGCGCTGGCCAATCCGCTGACAGGATTGTTGTACTGAATTGTCGTTCCGCCGACCGACGTGATCGTGAAATTGCCATCATAGCCGCCTGGGATCACGCCTGAGATCACAATGGGCCCGCCCACGGTCGCCTGACCGATGGGCGAAGCCAGAACGACGGTCACAAGATTTCCTGATTCGCTGATCGAGGTGATCGCAGAAGACTGATTCGGTCCCACATTCGGCAGCGAATACGTCAGTGTATTCCCGAGTCCTCCGCCCGAAATACTGGCGATTGCCGGAGTGAAGGCGGTGATGACATCGGACTCTCCGAATGTCAAGCTGCCTGCGCTCGCTACAAAGACCCGCGAGTTATTCGGAAGAATGGCAGCATGAGTCGGGTTGATCCCCATGTTCCCGACACCGATATTGCTATCGCCGGAGACATCGATCTGAAGGGCCGTGCCGGGGCTGGAAGCAACGTTCGTGCTAATCGCGAAGACCTGATGGAAGTTCGCCGGATTGGGCGGAGTCGAGGGCTGCGGGATGACCACTGGTCGATAGACCTGCCCGCACGATACCCACAACAGAATCGAGATCGCCGCCATAGCGAGACCGGCCACACGTCGAAAACTCATCGGGACTCCGAAGAAGAGATTCTGGTTCAGATGACAGAATTGATCATTGTAGCGGTTGCAGCACGTTGACGCTAGCGAGCGAGAGCGGCTTCTAGCTTCTAGCGAAAGATGCTAGGGTCAGGAGTGGGGATGCCTGCACGCAAGGTGGGGCAATAATTGAAAGTCCGCCCCTCGTGGTGCAAAAGCCGAACGCCGAAGAGCGAAAGCCGGTTTCTATCCTCTGCCTCGGCGTGACTTCGCCGGTGCGGCTTCGGCTTCTTCGGACTTGGTTGTGGCAGCCGGTTTCTTTTTGCCTTCCATTTGCGCGAGACTTTGCTTCAACGCTGCCATGAGATCGACAACCGGCGCCAGTTTCTTCGGCTTCTCAACGGCGGTGACTTCGCCGCCTTCCAGTTTCGTCTCAATGAGTTTCTTCAGATTCTCCTGGAAGTTGTCTTTGTATTTTTCTGGATCCCAATCGTCCGCCAGCGCTTCGATCAACTGGTGCGCCACTTTGACTTCCGCATCCTTGAGTTCGACGTCAGGAGCGCCAAAACCTTCGACCTTGCGGACTTCCTCGGCGTAATACATGGTGTGCAGCATCATTCCGCCTTCGTGCGGACGGAGAAACACTGTGTACTCGCGATTGTGCATGGTGATCTTCGCGATCGCCACGTACTCGCTCTCTTCGAGAGCTTTGGTCAGCAGCGCATACGGACGGCGGCCGGCCTCCTCGGGCATCATGTAGTACGACGACTCGAAATAGACAGGATCTACATCGCTCGTCTTCACGAATTCGAGGATTTCCATCGTCTTCGCGGTCTGCGGCTCGATCTTCTTGATCTCATCGGGCTCGATGATGATGTACTCGTCCTTGCGGAATTCGTATCCCTTGACGATTTCGCTGCGATCGACAACCTGACCGTCGGCCTGACAGACGTACTGCTGCTTGAGCCGCGACTTATCCGTGCGGTGCAGCATGTTGAATGAGATGCCCTGGCTACGCGCGCCTGAGAAAAGGCGCACAGGCATGGAAATGAGTCCGAAAGTTAGGTGACCCGACCAGACCGACGACGGCATAGTTTCCCCTCGCAGGTATTTTCACCGGGCGCGGCCCACAACCGGACCCGGCAGATGGCTAAACTCAATGGCAGTGAGAGTTTAGCGTAGATTTCGTTTAGATGCACCAAACCGGAGGCATGGGGAATCGAAATTCGAAGCCGAAGTGGATGGGCCAGCAATTTCACCAGCACAATCCATTGTTGTTAACTGTAGAGGTTCGTCCTTGACGGGCCCAAACATGGTCCGCACCGCCTCAAATCTTTAATCCTGAAGCCTCAAGAGAATCTGGGACATCTGATACATCAAATCTCGCCCAGGAGAACCTATGGAAGACATGCGATTCCCAGTCGGAAAGTTCCACTACGACGGACCTCTCACCCCTGAACAACAGAAGTCGTTTCTCGAAGCGATTGCACAAACACCAGCACAGTTGCGGGCAGCGATAAAAGGACTTTCAGATTCGCAACTCGACACGCCTTACCGTCCGGAGGGTTGGACCGTGCGGCAGGTTGTGCATCATGTTCCAGACAGCCACCTGAATGCCTACGTTCGTTTTAAGTTGGCGCTGACGGAAGAGGACCCCACGATCAAGCCCTACGCCGAAGATCGCTGGGCGGAATTGGCCGATACGAAAGCGACGCCGGTAGAGGTATCGCTGACCCTGACCGATTCGCTTCATGACCGCTGGGTTCGTTTGCTGCGGTCACTCGCTCCTGAGCAGTGGAAACGAACATTCCGGCATCCGGAGATGGGACCAATGACGCTGGAGAAGACGCTGGCTCTCTACGCGTGGCATGGCCGCCATCACGTGGCACACATCACGGAACTGCGCAAGCGTATGTCGTGGTAACGTTGCCTCAGGGAGGCAACACCATGATCGCCAGGGTGTGGCACGGATACACGAAGCCAGAACACGCAGATTCGTATGAAGCGATGTTGAAGCCTGAACTATTGCCTGGAATCAGCAAAGCGAAGGGATACAAGGGCAGTTATCTGCTACGAAGAAATGTCGGAATAGAAGTCGAGTTCATCACGATCCTGCTCTGGAACTCGATCGATGACCTTCGCGCGGCGGCGAGTCATGATGACTACGAAACCGCGATCATTCCGGAGGAACGACGCAAGTATCTGGCGCGTTACGATACGAAAGCGGCGCACTACGAGATCGCATCAGTGAATGGCATTGCGTTGTAGTCCGGCTGTGATTGCAATCACAAGATTGTGAGTGATTCTGCTCACACTCATCCTCTTGCTCCGTATTTAAGGAACTTCTTAAGAAAACTTCAGTGACCTTTCAGCCAAAGCGCTGAGCCTCTACCATCCACACGATGGATGCATCTGGTAGAACTGGCTTCTTCTTGCGAAATATGCTGGTCTTTTTCGCCCTCTTTCTGTCCTGTCGTTTGGACGGCCAGACTGCACCCATGGTGTGCCAAGCACCTAATCAGCCGGCACCCACGAGTTCGGACGAATCGGTCGCGGCGGCAGCTCGGAAAAACAAAAGCGACAAAAGCACGCATGCGAAGAAGGTTTTCACCGATGAAGACATGGAAGCATGGTCGGGGCCGTTGCCTAGATTGCGGATGGACGGTACCGAAAACTCTGAAGAGATCATCGCCGCTATCTTGACCTCTCGAAAGACCCACACTGCCAAGGAAACTGAGAGCGTAGTTCGTGTCTGGTTTGAACGTTACGACGAGATGCTTGCGGCCGCGATTCACAACAGCACCGAAACCCGGAATCTTCGTGCCGCGAACACAAGCAACGGATACGAACTCTGCATGGAGAGCCAGGACTACGAGCACTGCCATAACCGGCAGATGGCCGAGCAGCGCGGCGCTCGACACGATCAGGTGCAAATGGCGGACGATTTGAACATTGAATCGCGCATTCAGCAGGCGTTCATGAGAATCCGCAACGCGCTTTGCGTGAACAATCTCCGCTACGATTGGTTTAAGGTCAGAACCACAAACGGAGTCGACCGGTTCTGAACCATCCGCATCTCACGTAATTCCAACCCGCCACAGCAAATAACTCGTTGATTCCCGCAAAACTGCCAGTGTGCGCTGAAGAACACCGCGGGGCCGCGAGTCGGGACGAGGAGCGATGTAAACCGGCCCTACGCCTTCGTGCTCCAGCAGCTTTCGAATGCGATATACGTGGTAGGCATCGCTCACAGCGATACAGCTTCGCAGTCCATTCGCATGCATGATGACAGCGACACGGCGAGCTGATTCCGCGGTGTTCGATCCCTGAGTCTCGGCGATCAGCGCGCTTTCCGGGACGCCGCGCTTGCGTAAAGTATCCGATCCGACGCCGCCCTCAGAAAACTTGGGATCATCCGCCGCCCCGCCGGTCGTAATGATCACTGGCGCGAGGTGGAGTTGATACAGTTCAAAGGCGTGATTGAGCCGCGCTCTCAGAACCGGAGAAGGCTTGCCATAATACTCTGCCGCGCCGAACACCACGATGGCGTCCGCGGGATGTGTTTCCTGTAATGACGCACTGTGTACCACCTTGACGGCGGTGATGATGAAGAATAACAACAGAATGAGCGCCGCGATTATCAGCAGATGCGGCCACCAGTGTGGGGATCGAGGCTGCTTGGCGGGTTCGTCAGTCATCCTCTACTGTCATTCCTCGGGTTCATCCCTGGGCGAAAAACTTGGAAACTTCATCTGAGGAAATCGCTCCCTCGCGGATGATGCGCCAGCGAGCGACCTCGTCGCTTAAGTCCACGATCGTGGACGCGACATCGCGGGGCGATGTGCCTCCGTCAACGATGATGTTGATTCGTCCTTGCAACTGGTCGCGAACCTGCTCCGCGCTCGTACACTCCGATGCTCCGCTCAGATTGGCGGAAGTTGCCGTGATGGGAATCGCGGCCGCAGTAACAACAGCTAGAGGAATTTTCGCATTGGGGACGCGCAGGGCAACGTTACCAGTGTTTGCCGTAACCTTTAAAGGCAGGCGCGAACCTGCTTTGACGATGATCGTCAACGGCCCGGGCCAGAACTTACGCGCGAGAACATAAAATTCCTCGGGCAAGGGCTTGGCCAGTTCTTCGGCGTGATCGACACTCTCGATCAGCAGCGAAAGCGGTTTGTGGCGCGAGCGGGTCTTGATGTCATAGACCTTGTCAACAGCCCGCAAGTTAAACGGGTCGGCGGCAAGTCCATAAAAAGTGTCTGTGGGCATGCCGAGGACTTCGCCGGAGCGAATTTGATCGGCAGCGTACTTCACCAGGGAGGATTCAGGATTATCGGAATTGATCTTTACGATTTCGGCGCGCACGGCGCTCCTTCTGTGGTTCACAACAAGGATTAAGATTGACGGCGGAAACTATCATAATACGGCAGAAGGCGGACCAGAAACGATAGGTTATGTTGGATCTTTCGTATGCGCGTGGGCCTTGCGGCGTCGTCCGGAGCGGAGCCGCGGTTCAGGCGAAGCGAAGGATCTCCCGTGAGATGGCTGTACAGGAGACTCCTCCGCCTGAAATACGGCTCCGGTCGGGATGACGCCGCACAGACGGTGAGAAATCCTCCATCCTCCGTATACCTTCGTGGCCCTCGTGGTTTATGGTTTTAGCATTGGCATGACACGAGCTTTGAGTTCCCAAGCAAACCCGCACCAGAGGCTTCGCCGGATTGAGGGCCGACACAACGCCTTGGTAAAGGAACTGCGCCAGGCGTTCGGGCGGTCGGAACGCACCGAGGCTGGGGACGTCGCGATTGAAGGGCTTCGGATCGCGGAAGAGGCCATCCGGAGTGGACTGAAATTTCGAGCATTCTTTTTCCGGGAATCTGCGCAAGGCTTGGCCGAACGCCTGCTTCCGCAGATCGGGTCCCATGTGGAGACCCTGCTGCTCCCGGACAAGATCTTCGACGCCGCCGTCCCGAGTGAAACGCCACAAGGAGTGGCGGCTTTGGTGCGGCTGCGTGAATTTTCCCTGGACGACATTCTTGAGCGCATGCAAGTAGGTCCACTAATGGTCGTTGTGGGCTTACAGGATCCAGGGAATCTGGGTACGATTCTGCGTTCGGCGGAAGCATTTGGGAGTGCGGGAGCGGTACTTGGAGAAGGCACGGTGAGTTCTTTCAACTCGAAGGTGATTCGGGCGTCAGCGGGTTCAATTTTTCGTTTGCCTGTAATCGCCGCCAAGGGTGTGTCAGAACTGGAAAGCACTATGGCCAAACTCCGAAACCAACACGTGCGGCTGATCGCCACCTCTTCGCACAAAGGGACGGCGCTGGATCAGGCGAATCTTACTGGTCCCTCGGCCGTGTTTATCGGGAGTGAGGGATCGGGACTGCCGCGAAATCTGATGGCACAAGTGGATGAGCTCATTGCAATCCCGCATACGCCGCAAGTGGAATCACTCAACGCGGGCGTTGCGGGAAGCATCGTGCTGTATGAGGCGGCACGGCAAAGACGACAGCAATGAATATGAATTCGGTGTCCGCCCAAACATTAGCACGTCGGTGTCTATCGTGAGGAACTGGAATTTACGGATTCTGGAGGCCGCATGCGAACGATTCAGCTGAGCGCACTAATTCTAGTAATCGCCCTGGGCTCAGTCTCGCGAACTATAGCCAAGGAAAAACCATCGAAAGCGGCAGCGCCAGTGAGTGCGGATGAGATATCGATTTACAAAGCTGTCCTTCAGCAATTCAGCTCTAAAGAGGTTGTTAATCTCCATATTTCAGCTACGACCTATCCACTCGAGCCCGACTCTCCGATGAGCGGCCTTTCGGACTCTGACTGCCTGAAAGGCATAAAGTTGGAGAACCTTATACCGGCATCACATTCGTAGACCCGAGCAGACAAACCAAGGTCGTCCGCTCAAATGATCCAAGCAATACGATTGGGAAAGGCAAATCGGTGGAAAGCGCAGTTCAGGATGCGTTCGCGAACGGCCTCTTTTCTATGTCCGAGATCGCATTCGACAAGGAACACCATTTTGCCGTTGTTAGCTACCGCTTTTGGTGTGGCTCCCTGTGCGGCAATGGTTCCACACAAGTGTTTGAGAAGATCAAGGGCGAATGGAAAAATGCGAACCGCAATTGTGGTAGCTGGGTTTCTTAGGCTTGGATCCTGAATCACTAAAATAGATGCATTACGCGAGCCCTCCGCCATCCACCACCAAAGCAGCGCCGGTAATCCAACTCGACATCGGGCTAGCAAGGAACAAAACCGCATTCGCAACATCCTCCGGCGTGCCCACTCGGGCTAGGGGTCGGTTAGCAGCTTCGCGCATGAACGTCTGCGCATCTTCGCCCAATTGCTCACACTCGCTGCGCAGCATTGGCGTATCCACGTCTCCCGGGCAGACGCAGTTCACGCGGATGTTGTGTTTGCCGTGGTCAATCGCCATAGCACGCGTCAAGTTGACCGTGCCGCCCTTGGCGGCGCAGTAGGAAGCGGCGCGTGGACCTCCTTTCAAAGACCATCCGGAGCCGATGTTGATGATGCTGCCTCCTCCGGCACGAATCATATGAGGGATGACCTCGCGCGAGAGCAGGAAGATTCCTTTCAGCGTCACGTTCAGCGCCCGATCCCATTCGTCTTCGCTGAGTTCGGTGACATCTTTTCGGATCGCAATGCCGGCGCAATTGCAAAGAATGTCGGTCCGGCCCCATTTGCCGATCACAGTTTCCACGGCAGCGCGGCAGTCGTCGGCCTTGCGTAGGTCGCAGTGGATTGCAACCGCTTCCCTCTCCTGGCTGATGATAGCCACGGTTTCCTGATTCCCGTTGTCGTCAATGTCCAGAACGGCCACGCGCGCGCCCATCGTGGCAAGATGCAAAGAAATACCCCGTCCGATGCCCGAGGCCGCACCCGTGACCATGGCAACCTTGCCCTCAAGAGAGAGCAATCGAGTGGCGCGATCTATTACGTTTGCGTTCACTTGCGCTTTCCCACTTCAAAACCATTCACCACAGAGGGCACACAGGAGCACAGGGAAACTCTGTGAATCTCTGTGTGGTGAACAATTACTTTTCCATCGTGTCCAGCGCTTTCGCGGCGGCGGATAACGTGAACTCGGCATCTTCATCTGAATGAGCCAAGGTTGCGATCGAATGCAACGCCGCCGATGGCGACACGTAGACACCTCGCGGAAACAGGGACAACGCGAATTTCTGAAAAGCTGCCCGGTCGACGAACTGGCAGAACTCGCGGTAGTCGCGAATCACAGGCTCATCGGTAAACATGATCTGCAGCATTGGCCCTACGTTCTGGACGATCGCGGCGCGTCCGCTCTTTCGAAATAGATTTCGTAGACCATTGCACAGGCGATCCGCAATCTTCCACGTGTGTGCAAACGAGGCGTTGTTATCACGAGTCAGTACGCGGAGATTGGCCCGCGCCGAAAACATCCCGATTCGTGACCCGTTGTGTGTGCCGTAATGCAGCACGCCGCCCCACTGCAGCGCATCCATGATTTCAGCGCGGCCAACCAGTGCGGCGACGGGCAAACCACATCCCAGCGCCTTGCCGAACGTTACGAGATCGGGAGAAAGCTTGTAGTGCTCCTGACAGCCTCCGGGCGCAATACGAAACCCTGTAACAGTCTCGTCGAGGATGAAAACAATTCCGTTCGCCTTTGCCAGCTTCTGCAGTCCGGCGAGATATCCGTCGGCTGGAGGGATCACTCCGACATTTGCCATGATTCCTTCGCTGATGATCGCCGCGATCTGGCCGCGATGGTTCTCGATCGCGCGCTCCAGCGCCGGCAGGTCGTTCCACGGCACAACAATGGTGTCATCGAGCGCGGTTCGATTCAGGCCGGAACTGTCTGGAATCCTAACCGGATCGCTGCGTAACCCCAGCGCCGCGGGGGGCAGCAAGTTCGAACTGACCAGCACGTCGTCGTACCAGCCGTGATAGTGGCCTTCAAACTTCAGGATCTTCGGACGACCCGTCACGCCGCGTGCCACGCGAATCGCCGCCATCATGGCCTCCGTTCCAGTGTTGGCGAAGCGCACGCGCTCAGCATTCGGAACAATCTTCTGAATCATCTCCGCGACTTCCAGTTCGACTGGAGTCGCGGTCGCAAAGTGCGCGCCACTGCTTGCCGCCTCTGTGATGGCCTCGACGACCTCGGGATGCGCGTGTCCGAGCGGCAAGGCGCCGAAAGCCATCATCCAGTCGATGTATTCATTTCCGTCCACGTCGTAGATTCGCGAGCCCTTGCCCCACTCCATGAAAATCGGATATTTCCCGAAATTCACCGGGCCGCGCGAGGACGAACTGCTGGCCTCAATCAACACTCCCAGCGTGCGCTCATAGATCTGTCTGGATTTATCGGTGTTGAAACTCAATGACGGCTCCTCGGTTTCAAGGCCTGGCGACTTGCTATGGTACAGCAACGATTCGGCTGATTACCTCGAGTGACCTGGAATTCCTAAAGTAACCGCCTTGAAATTGTCTGCAATTTATCGGGTGCCTTGCATTCTTACTCTGAGCGGGTCGAGGCCGAAGGCACATCCTCCATGCCTCTAGGCGCTTCCCGTGAACTGCTGGAGTGAGGGTTGAATCATGAAAACGTCGATTCTCGCGAAGATTTCTCCATTTAGAGGGCGGGGTGATAGAGCACTGGTTCATTGCCTGTTGGCCGCCGTCCTCTTGTCAGTTGTGATCGCTCATGCGCAGGAAAAACCGAGCGAAGCGCCACACACGGCGGGCTGGGTTGTGATCTCCGTGGACGAATACAAGGTTCTGCGCGCCAAGGCTTATCCGGTGGAGCACGATCCCGAGCCTCCTCCGCTCGACGCGACGCTCACTCGCGTGGACTATGACCTGCAGATCACGGGCGAACTGGCCGAGGGACATGCCAACCTCACCGTCGACGTCTTGAAAGACGGGTGGGTACGAGTTCCGGTGCCGTCGGGATTGCTGGTTCGCGAGGCGCGTCTCGACGGCAAACTTGTATCGCTCGTTCCAAGCCCTGCCGGAAAGGGTGGAGGCCACGTATCAGCCCTGTTATCGCACGCTGGAAGGTCGGTCCTCACTCTTGAAATCGATGTCCCTGTAAGTGCTTCTACGGGTGACGAAAGCATTTCCCTTCCCTCCACCGAATCGGGAGTCACGCGGGCATCGTTGCAACTTCTCCGGCAAGGAATCGATCTGCGAATTGGCGGCGGAATGCTCTCGGAGAAATCCGAGACCGGCGGAACAACGAAGTGGCTGGCTTACGGCCGCGGCAATGAAGCACTCACCTTCACCTGGCGCAAGAAAACAGCGGACCACCACATCGAATTGCCCCTGCGCATGCGCGGGTCTCTTACTCAGCTAACCAACTTGGGCGAAGATTTGACCTCGATCTATGCCGAAGTGCGGCTTACGGTTGTGCAGGGAGCGGCTCGTGAAGCTCGCATTCAAATTCCAGAAAAACTGACTGTGAATCAGGTGTCAGGAGCGATGGTTGCCGATTGGGAAATGAAAAACGGCGAATTGGCCGTGACTTTTCTGGAACCAGTGGAGCGCACGGCAAGCTTTGTGATTAACGGCGAGGCGCGCCTGCCGCGGGACGGGATCATCAACGTCCCACTGCTGCGTCTTCTTCACACAGAGCGCGATACCGGCGGGGTGGCCGTCGAAATCGCTGGCGCCGGGGAAATCAAAGGTGATAAAGCACAGGGACTCGACGATGCCGATGCGACCGATCTCGGCGAAATGATCGCCAGCCGGCAATCGCCGCAGCTGGTTGCGTTCCGGACACGCCCAGGAGATGCCGATGCAAGTCGCAGTCTAAGCGTGAACGTTGCACGTTATGAGCAGCAGGCGGTCCTCATGGCTAACGTTGAAGAAGCTCGTTACGACGTGCTGATGAGTGCCGATGGCAAAGAGCTTGTGCAGGCGCGGTACGCGATCCGCAACAACCAACGCAATTTCGTGAAGATCTCGCTTCCACTGGGCGCGTCGGTATGGAGCGCAGTGCTGGGCGGCCGGCCTGTACGCCCCGGTCAGGCACCCGACGGCAGCTTGCTGCTTCCGCTGGAAAAATCACGCGGAGGCGAGGATGCCCCCGCCTTCGTCGTAGAGCTGATGTACGTGACGAAGGCCAACGCATGGCAGGACAAAGGAAAAGAGACAGTCACCTTGCCAGCCTTGGATCTCCCGATCTCGCGCACCGGAATGGTTCTGTACTACCCTCCGACGTTCAAGGTCAATCCGGAGCCGGGTACTTTTCGCACAGAGGAGTATCAGGCTCCTGTATCCATGGCACTTTCCCCAGGCGAAGCAGTTGGAGCGGGAGGACCAGTAAACGCCCCTTCAGCCTCTCCAAAAGAGTTTGACCGCCTCGAACAGTTTGGACAGCTTCAGAGCGCCGATGAAAAAGAAAAGAAGGATGCGACCCGGGCGCTACTCGACACCTTCCGCGCCAAATCACTGGGAGGCAAGGTCACCGGCATCCTGCCGGTGAACGTTGACTTCCCGGCGTTCGGTCCATCGATTTACCTGGTTTCGGAATTGACGAGTGAGAACCAGTTTCCAGCGGCGGAGTTCAACATCCAGCGCGACAAAAAGGGAGGAACGCGATGAAACGCACAACTTTAACTTTCTTGGTCGGCAGTTTGTTTCTGATGTCGATATGCTGGGCTGAAGACAGGCCGAATCTGCCTCAGCCTGATCCCGGGAATGTGACACTGACGCTGGACGAATACAACCGGCTGGTCGCACTGGCCGCGAAACCGCCGAAGAAACCCGATGTGGCACCGCTTCCCTACTCGATCAAACACGCTGCCGTGAAGCTGCACGTGGACGAAGCCGGCGTAATGGGCTCTGTCGAATTCGACGGAGAAGTGTTTCACAAAGGCATAAGCAAAGTCGCGCTGGCGAGCGGACTGACCATCCTCGATGCGCATCAGAACGGCAAGGGTGTACCGCTCGTTCTGGAGAGCGATACGCATGCTGCCTTGCTGCCTGGGCCGGGAGACTTCTCGGTTTCTCTTGACACAGGAATGCCACTGCGGATTGAGCCAGGCCGTGCCTCTTTCAGTCTTCCGGTTCCTTCGGCCGGAAGCGCTGAAATGACGCTGATCATTCCGGGCGAGCATACCTTGGCAAACATCTCGCCGGGCGTGATCACCAGCAGGAAATCGGAAAAAGGACATACGGAAATTGAGGCCACGCTGGTGCCGGGACAAACTGCCAATGTCTGGTGGGCCACTCGCGAAGTCGTTGCTCCGACGGTACCGCGAGAGGTGCGTTTCCTTTCTGACATGAAGACACTCGTATCTGTCAGCGAGGCCGAAATGCGCGTCGCTGTGCTGGCCGACATCACCATGGTGCAAGGCGAGACCACTACATTCCGGGTACAAATTCCGGAGGGTTACGAAGTCACCGGAGTGACCGGACCGACGCTGGATTCCGCCGAAACACAGCCAAAGGTAGTGAACTTGCGACCAGCGGGCACTAACGAACCCGCTCATCCCTATATTTTTCTTCAGCTGAACAATCCCGGTCTCCGAAACCATCAATTCCTGATTTCGATGGAGCGCTCACTCAAAGAAACAATGGCGGACGCGCCGTTTGTGAGTTTCAAGGGCGCCCAACGGGAAACGGGCGAAGTTCTGGTGGAGGGCGCGGGCGCGATGGAGATCACGGCGACTGAGGGAGGCGGACTCAAGCGTATGGATGTGAAGGAGGCGAATCCATTCTTGCGTTCGATGGCGCACTACCCACCGCAAGCGGCGTTCCGTTATCACCGTCAAGCGACCGAGACGCCGACTTTGGCTCTGAACTGGGTGCGTTTCCCCGATGGAGCTGTTCTCGCCGCGGTGGCTGAGAGTGCAGACGTCACGACAATGGTCACATCCGAGGGCAAATCGCTTACAGAAATCAAGCTTGTCGTGAAGAATCAGGCACAGCCGTTCTTGAAGGTCAATCTGCCCCAAGGCACTACGATTCTTTCGGCCGATGTTGCAGGCGAACGAGTGAAGCCCGTGCAAGGACCGGACGGAAACCGTGTGCCTCTGTTGCGTCCCGGTTTTCGCCCTGTCGGCTCCTACACTGTTTCGTTTGTGTTCATGCACTCTGGAACGCCATTCGCCAAAAAAGGCGGTACAGATCTCAGCCTTCCAAGCATGGATATTCCCATCAGCCTGCTGAACTGGGAGGTATTTCTACCGGAGCGCTACAAGGTAAAGGATTTTGGGGGCGATGTGATCGCTGCCAACCGCGTGCCGGAACCGCTAAGGGAGCAGGTTGGCTGGCGAGGACAGTTGCCGCGCGACAAAGAAGCCTCGATAACTAGCGGCACACCACGCATCCAGTTCCCCGCGGGACAAATGGGAGGCTTCGTCACGGATCAGTCCGGCGCTGTGGTCGCTAATGCGAAAGTGACTATTACCTCCACCGGAACCGGAATCAGTCGCAGCACGGTAACGGACTCAGCCGGGCAGTGGATGCAACTGGAATTGCCGTCCGGCAATTATCAGGTCAGGGTGGATAGCCCGGGCTTCAAGGCTAACTCCAGCAATGTTAACTACGATTCGAATCAGCCATCGATGTTTGGAAATGTGCTCAGTGTGGGCGCGGCGACTGAAACGATAGAGGTAACTGCATCTTCGCCTATGGTGAATACATCTTCGAGCGAGCTCGCTGTTGAAGGCAGAAACTTCAGCCGCGTAGCGCCTCTTGCGCCCGGGGCGATCAGCCAGAATGCCTCTGCCTCTGTCAACGTGATGAACCTGCAGAAGCGAGTGGCGGGCGTTCTCCCTGTTCCGATCGATGTCCCTCGCGCCGGCACTTCGTTCAGCTTCGTCCGGCCACTGGTGCTAGACGAGGAGACCAAGGTGACATTCACTTACAAGAGCAGGTGAGACAATCGGCACTTGCTGCACCTGCGATTCAACATCCTGGCTACGAATTGATCAGTGATGGCATAGAATGTTGGATCGCAGGTTGGCAAATGAGTAAACCCGAAATTTGGAAAACATGGGCAGGCCGCGTTGTCGAAGGGAAATTTCCGCTCCGCCAGTGGCTCGGAGGTTCTGATCACAGCGCAGTATTCTTGACCGAAACGCCCGGTCAGCCTACCCAGAACGCCGCGATTAAATTCATTCCAGTAGAAAATGGCCATGCCGAGGATCAACTCTCGCGCTTGCGCGCTGCTTCCCGGCTGTCGCATCGTCACCTCATTCGTATCCTGGAGACAGGCTCGACGCGGATGGATGGCGGTACCGTTCTGTATGTCGTCATGGAGTGTGCAGACGACGATCTGTCTCAGATTCTTCCGGAACGTGCACTTCAACCGGGTGAAGTGGCTGATCTGCTACCTCCCGTTCTTGATGCGCTTTTGTACCTTCACAAAAACGGTTTCGTGCACGGGCGAGTCAAGCCTTCGAATGTGCTCGCAGCAGGCGACCAACTGAAGCTTTCATCGGACCAGGTTTCCCTGCCAGCGGATCAGGATGGCCGCCGCCGGCGCCGGGACGTTTATGACGCACCAGAAACCGCAGCTGGAATCATTTCGCCAGCCGGTGATGTATGGTCCATGGGGGTCACACTCGTCGCTGCTCTGACCCGCGATGTGACCCTCGCCGAAGCTGCATCCCCGGAAAACCGTGATCTGCCCGAAAGTATTCCGGAACCGTTTCGCGATATCGCGCGCGATTGCTTGCGACTGGATCCCAAGCGACGCGGTTCTCTCAAGGACATCCAGGCACGGCTGCAACCGGCAGCGCGCTCGGTTCCCGCAGCATCGGTTCCCGCAGCAAGAACAACTATTTCTCCAACCCCTTCAAAGAACCACGGGAAACTTATTGCGGCGGCGATCGCCGTTCTCGCGGTAATAGGGATTCTGTTCGCGTTCCTACATTCCCGATCAAATCAGTCTTCGCAAACGTCGAACTCGAATCCTTCGGTTGCACAGAGTGCCCCTTCTGCGCAAAGTACGCCCGCTCCGGTTCAGCCTCATACCACGGCCCCGACTGCTGGGCAGCCTCCGGCCATGAACGGGGCGGTTGTACACCAGGTTTTGCCCGACATTCCGAAGAGCGCGATGAACACCATCTCGGGGACCATTAAGGTCGCTGTGCGGGTCCAAGTCGACTCTTCAGGTAAGGTCACTTCGGCAACCTACAAAATGGCCGGTCACGGACAATATTTTGCCAGTCATGCGCTGAAAGCCTCTGAGCAGTGGGAATTCGCAGCGCCCCGACGCGATGGTCAGCCCCAGCCGAGCATCTGGCTCTTGCAGTTCCGATTTAAGCGATCTGGCATGGAGGTTTCGCCACAACAGGTCAAACACTGACCGTCATCGTTTTTCCTGGCGCAGTTTCCAGACAATCTGGCGGACCATTCCCAGCAAGACTTTCGCGTCCATGGCCTGTAGGTTCAAACGCAGCATCAACTGGCGGACTTTCTTTTCTGAAACGGCGTCATTGCCCGGTTTCACATATCCGCTTTTCTCGAGGGCCTCATACAGGCATTGCGTGATCTTTTCGAGTTCTCCCGCGTCCGCGGGGTCCGAGTCGCTTGGTGTCGTCTTATCAGCGGCACTGCACGCAATTCCATAAAGACAAACCGCGACTGCCTGCCCCAGATTCATCGAGATATGCTGCGAGTCTGTCGGAACGTGCAGCAACCAGTGGCAATGGCTGAAGTCCTCGTTGGTTAGCCCGATCTTTTCAGAGCCAAAGAGCAGGCCCACGCGTCCGGCCAGCAAAGTTGTCCGAATACGATCCCCGCCATCCTCGTTGAGTTTGAAAAGAGGATGCTGCAACACGCGATTTCGCACGGCGGTGGTTCCAACGACCAGCGAACAATCCGTAACTGCTTCCGCTACGGACTTGAATTCTTCCGCGTTCTTCAACAATTCGGAAGCGCCCACCGCAGACCTTGCCTCGCGAAATGCGATGGCATATGGATTCACGAGGCGAAGACGATGAACGCCGAAGTTGCTCATCGCGCGGGCGCAGGCCCCAATGTTTAAGGGGTTGCGTGGTCGGACAAGCACCACTATTAGATTGTCCAACTGAGATGTCGCTGGCAAGATTGCCATTCTACGCCAATGAAAAAGCGACGGTGGGCTCAGAGAAAAAGTGCCCGAAACTCTCGGGCGCCTTGATTTTGTTGGATCGCCGTCTATCTGGCTATCAGTTTCCTGCGAGCTAGCCCTGCTAGCGCCAGGGCTCCAGTCCCGAGAAGTGCCATGCTGGAGGGTTCTGGAACCGATGCTACAGTGGTATCTCCACCTGAAATCAGGGTGGATTCGCTAAAGAGTGACTTCCCAGTGTTCACGGTCAGCTGCACGCTTACGCCATTGACGGTCATTCCACTCATCGTTCCGGTGATGACACCGGTCAAGGTGTAGTTATGAGTCCCGTTGGCAAGTGTGGTCAGTGTCCAAGTGACAGGGCCAGAGAATGTTCCTGAGAAAAGAGTTCCGCTAGGAAAGCCACCTGTGCCATTGCTGTCGATCACGAAGGTTCCGCCCGCTGCGAAGGTTGCGCCCATAGCCAGAGAACCGCCGGTCAAAGCATCTGTAGTAAAGCTTACCGTGCCGAGACTGCCGGTAATCGGGGTAGAAACGCCGTTCCACCCCACTATAGCGATCAAAGTCGATCCGGTCAGCGTTAGCCCGGCGTTTGAGCCTGATAATGTACCGCGGCCATTGCTGAAATCCACTGAAGTAGTGGCTGACGCAAAAGTTGTCAGACCTATAAAGGACAGCAGGACTAAGCTGATGACACCAAGCTTTACCGAATTCATTGGGGAAAGTGCTCCTTAGCAGTGGATGGTTCAAGCCGTGGTGGTGGTGTAGGCATGTTCCAAACGCAAGCTAAGCGTAGGATAGTAAAGGGATTGGTTCTATACAGTGGACCACGTAGAACATGAGGGAATAACTGAAATTTCATTTGATTCTCTCCAGCAGATTTCCGAGTTCGTAGACGCGCAACCCGTGCAAGCTTCATTCCTTATCGCCCAAATTCATTTGTAAAAAGAATGTCAAAAACCGCGTCCTGCGGACGGGAATCTCGTCAAATGGTTGTAAGCTTTCAAAAAAGTCGAGCTGCTTCTGGAAAGGTATTGGGGCTCCGGAAGCTTTTGCCCACACAGATTGGAAGGTTCTTATGGGGAATCTGGCAACTCCTTTACATGTTGCGAGAGCAGTGAATCCGACACCAATTCCACGGCCACAAGGCCGAATTCTGGTGGTGGAGGACGATCCAGCTGTTCAAAAGGCGCTCCGCCGTTTGTTTGAAACCGAGGGCTACACGGTTGAAACACAATCCGACGGCAAGTCCGCTATCGAAAGTTTCCAGTCTTGCGCTCCCGCGGCAGTGGTGTTGGATCTGCGGCTCCCGAGGGTTTCGGGTCGCGATGTATGCAAAGAGATCAAAGCCATTTCACCAGCTCTGCCGATCGTCGTGCTTAGCGCAGCCAGCGATGTTTCCGACAAGGTGCTGCTCCTCGAACTGGGCGCCGACGACTACGTGACCAAGCCTTTCAGCCCACGCGAACTGCTCGCACGCGTGCGCGCGGCGTTACGTCATACGGCTCGCGCTCCAGAGGCTCAGGTCGTAAGCTTCGACGACATTTCAGTGGATTTCAAGAAAATGGAGGTCAAGCGCGACGGAAAGCCCGTGGTACTGACTGCGCAGGAGTTCAAGACGTTTCAATTCCTGGTGCAGAACACCGATCGTGTGATCAGCCGCGACGAACTGCTGAATGAAGTCTGGGGATACCAGAACTATCCCTCCACGCGAACCGTTGATAATCACATCCTGAAGCTTCGTCAGAAGCTCGAAAAGGACCCTTCAAGCCCAGTACACTTCCGCACGGTGCACGGAATGGGGTATAAGTTCGTTCGCTGAACTCCGTGAAACCGTCTCCTAAGTCCGTGGCGCATTCTGCGTCTGATTCTCCGAGTTCGTCGGCGCTGCCGCTGCTGCCGCGAGTTCGATTGCGGACTCGTTTCCTGCTTTCCATGCTGCTGATTACCGCTGGGTTGACAACCACCAGTTTGCTCCTGGTGCGCCGGAGCGTGGAAACGCACGTACGCAAAAGCATCGCCACGAACCTGCGGGATTCTGTCGCCGCGTTTCAGGACTATCGGCATCAACGCGAAACGATGCTCACCAACGACGTGGCTCTTCTGGCGTATTTACCCATCACGCGTTCGATCATGAGCAATTCCGACCCTCTCACGATCCAGGATGCGTCTCCACAGGTCTGGCGATTTTCGAACTCCGACTTGTTTGCGCTGGTGAATGAGGGCGGCAAAGTTGTGGCAATTCACACAAAAACGCCGGGATTCACCCGCGAGGCGGCAGAAAAATATTTCCAACAGTCATTTGAGGAGGATCGCGGCGCAGGCAGCCACTGGTGGCTAGGCGAGCATCATCTGTATCAAACTTTCATCCAGCCCATTTATCGCGGTTCGCCGACAGAAGGAACATTGTTGGGATTCCTGGTGATCGGCTACGAGATCGACCATCGGCTCGCCGGCGAGGTGAGCAAGATCGCAGGCAGCCAGGTTGCATTTTCCTGCGGCGATGAGGTGATTGCTACGACGCTGCCATCTTCCAAGGCACAGGGTGGAAATCTGCGGGCTTTCATTACAGCTACGCCGCAAGAGGCCCCTCACGATGTGGAGATCGGAGACGAGCGCTTTCTGGCAACTTCGCTGGATCTCTCCGGCTCACGAAGCACCCCGGTCCGTCTCAGTGTTCTCGAATCCTATGATCAGGCGACCAGGTTCCTCGACCAATTGAATCGTTACCTGCTAATGCTGGGCTTCGCTGGGGTCCTGGTAGGAAGCGGACTGGTCTTTTTCATCTCACACACATTCACCAGGCCTTTAGGTGGGCTGGTGGCGGGCGTACGAGCGCTAGAGGGTGGTGACTTCCATCATCCACTCGATCCACGTGGTGGAGACGAAGTGGCAGAATTGACCCGTGCTTTTGACCGCATGCGTGCCAGTCTTCTGAAAAGTCAACGCGACCTGCTCGAATCGGAACAGCTCGCGACGATTGGGCGCATGGCAAGCTCGATCTCGCATGATCTCCGTCACTCCCTGGCGGCAATCGTTGCCAACTCCGAGTTTCTCTGTGACAGCCATTTGACACCGGCCCAGCGCGAGGAGCTTTACCAGGAGGTCCGCACCGGCGTGAATCTGATGACGGATCTCATCGACTCGCTGCTGGAGTTCGCCCGCACGCGTGAGTCCCTCAATCCGTCGTACGGCAATGTCGCAGAGACGATCCAGCGCGCGGTACAGGCCGCCCGTTTGCACCCGCGCCATCACGCGCGTTCCATCGACATCATCTGCGGACCTCAGGTCTCCGGGTGGTTCGACCAAAGAAAGCTGGAGCGTGCCTTGTACAACCTGCTGCTAAACGCGTGCGAAGCGGCTCCTCCCGGCAGCGGTAAAGTGGAAATCACGGCGCTGGAAGTTGCAGACGCAATTGCGATCTCGGTCGCCGACAACGGCCCGGGCATTGCCGAGTCTATCCGCGACCGCTTGTTCCATCCGTTCGTGAGTTACGGCAAAGAAAACGGAACCGGCCTGGGATTAGCCGTCGTCCAAAAGATCGTGCAGGATCATACTGGTGAGATTTTCGTCGAACGCACTCCGGACCAAAAGACCGTGTTCCGGATTGTCTTGCCGGTTCGGGGCCATGAAGCAGTCCGGGGAGATGGCGAGCGGGTGATTCCCGCGCCGCCAGTCATCGCAGCTCACCGGGAAAATGCCAGCCAAAATTCGGTTTCCCATCCGAGCCGGTAGTCGTTCCAAGCAGTTACTGCCGGATCGGAAGAGTGCAGGAGGATGGGGTGAAAAGCCTTAGAACTTCTACGCTTCACGCGATCGCAACGGCAGTGGCCGGTGTGATCCTGATGAACGCCTTCCTTTCAGCGCAACAGACATCGCCGACACCATCGCTGAACAGTGGTGAAGCTGTGCACGAATTGCAAGAACAAGTGCAACAATTGCGCGAACTGGTGGATCAGATGCGTTCTGAAAGTGCACAGTCACGCACCGAGATGTATCAATTGCGAAAAGACTTGCAGGCTACTCGTACGCTGCTGGAACAACGCGGACTTGCCGCCCCAAGCGCGGAGCAGAACGCCGCGACACCTTCTGAATCCACTTCCAACTCCACTGTGGCAACAGCCGAGAACTCCCCCATTGAGGAGCGTGTTCAGAAACTCGAGGAAGCTACTTCCCTGATCGGCGCCAAAGTCGACGAACAATTTCAGACCAAGGTTGAAACGGCCTCGAAATATCGGGCCCGCCTGCACGGTATCGTGCTGATGAACGCGTTCCGGAACGTGGGCGGAGGTGACAATGTGGATTTTCCCGTCTATGCTGTGCCAGTGCCGGGGTACGCTCCGCAAGCCAACATGGGCGCGACGCTGCGGCAATCCCAGATCGGGTTAGAGATTTTCGGGCCCACAGTTTTCGGCGCGAAGAGTTCGGCCGATGTCCAGCTGGATTTCGCAGGCGGATTTCCAGCGACGGGAAATGGCGTGAATTTCGGAATCGCGCGTCTGCAAACCGCCAGCGTCCGTCTCGATTGGGATCGCACTTCGATCGTGGCCGGACAGGATTCCCTCTTCCTATCACCGCTATCGCCGACTTCCTTCGCATCGTTAGCCACTCCGACGTTCGCTTTCGCGGGCAATCTCTGGGGATGGACTCCACAAGTTCGCATCGAGCATCGGTTTTCACTCGCTGATCAGCAAACCGTTACAATGCAGGCCGGCGTTCTCGACAACCTTGATTGGGAACCACCCTACAGTTCATTCGAGCGCACGTTGCAGGCTGGAGAAATGTCGGGTCAACCGGCGTACGCTTTCCGCACGGCGTGGACGCGCCCAGTGCAGCAGCACCCTCTCACAATCGGGGTCGCTGGTTATTACGGACGACAGAATTGGTCGTGGTCTCGAATTGTGGACGCCTGGGGAGGCACCGTCGACTGGACGCTGCCGATTCTTCCTCGCCTGCAATTGTCGGGTGAGTTCTACCGCGGGCGTGGCATAGGCGGGCTCGGGGGTGGCATCGGAACCTCCGTCGTTTACGGAAGTAGCCTGCGATATGGCCCCCTGCGGGGGGTTGACACTGCAGGAGGCTGGACGCAACTCAAGTTTCAGTTGACTCCAAAGTTGGAATTGAATGGAGCCGTTGCGCAAGACGACGCGTTTACGGCCAACATTCGTGGATTTGCCATCGATCAGGACAACGGTGGAGAGATCCTGGGACGGAACCGCGGAGCTCTGGGGAATTTTGTGTTTCGGCCTCGCTCGGATCTGGTATTCTCCGCCGAACTCAAACGCCTTCAGACCTTCCCCGTCTACAGCTCTGCTAGAAAAACGAACCAAGTCAATTTAGCGATGGGGATACTGTTTTGAAATCACGCACACTGCTCCTCATCTCGCACCTTTCTGTGCCTCTGCTATTGCTCGGCTGTGCGCAGGGACAGGAGGCGCTACACGCGAAAATCGAACTCACCAAAGGCGGACAGCGGCTGAAGAATGCGTCGCAAGCCGTTGTGTGGCTCACTCCATTGGGGGTGAATGTCGACTTGCCGAAGCAGGCGAGCATTCCCCAACTCGTGCAGAAGAACAAAAGCTTCCAGCCCTCTGTTGTGGTAATCCCTGCCGGAGGCAAGGTTGAGTTTCCCAACCACGATCCCTTCTTCCACAATGTCTTTTCCCTGTTTGAAGGAAAGCGCTTCGATCTCGGACTTTACGAGAGTGGAAGTACGCGATTTGTACAATTCGATAAGCCGGGAGTTTCATTCATCTTCTGCAACATTCACGCTGAAATGAGCGCGGTCGTCATAGCGCTCACTACTCCTTATTACGCGATCTCCGATGCGCGGGGAGACATCACTATCCCCGATGTTCCGCCGGGACGTTACCAACTGCAAATGTTTCACTCAGGCGTTGCGCCCGATTCCTTGCGCGCACTGAGTCGCGAGATCACGGTCAGTGAAGGACAAACAAATCTGGGGAGTTTTACGTTGTCGGAATCGGACGTGACTGCCGCGCACAAGAACAAATACGGTCGCGACTACGACCGTCCTGAGCCAGACAGCCCTGCATACGCGCGACCATAGGAAAGCAAAGTTGCAGAGTTTAAGATCTTTCACCACTCTGATCTGAAGCCTTCGAGCTCTGGAAGCCTTCCGCACAGAGAAAAGGCGTGCCGCTCGGCACGCCCTTCTCGCCTCTGTCTTCACTTCATTTACAGCAACTTGTTCTAGTGGTGTCCGGAATGGCCGCCGCCACCGCCGGAGTGGCCACCGCCGCTGGAATGGCCTCCACCGCCGCCACCGCTGGGATGTCCACCTCCTCCTCCGCCGAAGTGACCGCCGCCACCGCCACTCGGTGCGTGCCCACCACCGCCGCCGCTGGGCGCGGAATGCGATCCACCGTAGCTCGGCCTTGATCCACCACCACCGTAACTTGGAACCCCGCGCGATCCGCCATAACTCGGGGCGTTATACCCGCCACGAGGATAGCTGCCGCCGTAAGAAGGGCTGCGTACGATTGGCTGCCGCATGTCGAGTTGCGGGCGGGATGCTCCTCGTCCATAGCCGTCGGAGTAACCCCGCTGGCTGCCGGAACTTGGTGCCGTGCGGTTCCAATAGCCGCCGGAACTACTTCGCGCCGGTGCACTCGACGATCCAGCACGCGGCATTTCGCTGCGTGAAGGCGGCGTGAACGGACGGTAACCGCTGCGATTCTCGGCCGGAGAGTTCTGCATGGTGCCGCGCTGCGGTTCACCACGGGACATGCTGCTGCCTTCCATCGAATGGTTGTTTGCGCTCGGCGCATTGAACGGACGGAAGCCACCTCGGTTCTCGCCAGCACTCGGCTGACTTGTCCCGCGTTGCGGCTGCGCGTTCGTACTTCCATTGAATGGCCGATACCCACTGCGGTTTTCGCCCTGGCTCGGCGTGTTTCGATTTCCGAAGCTGCTCATCGGCCGGTTGGTGACACCAGCGCTCGGACGCTGCATGGTTCCAACGGCGTTCGGGCTCCGCCCAAACGCAACGTTCGAACGGCCGCCGGCAGGAATCGCGCCCACACGATTCTGCTGCATGGTTTGCCGCAGGCTCGCAGTCTGCTGCTGGAAAGACGCCGGCCGCGCGATATTGTTGTGCGCTCCGAAGAATCGTTGCGAACCCCCATTCCGCATGGTCGCTGCCGAGGCCGCGCGCCCGCTTGCCGACAAACTCGCCCGCGATGGAACGACCGGCAGATTGCCCGCCATCATGCGGGCCCCGCGCAGTTGCTGGCTCGTAGCTGCCACAGCGCGCACTCGACCGGCGCCGAAGTGTCCAGCATTGACTGTCGACATTGCGCGTCCGATGTGCTCGTTATGCAGGTTCGCCAAATTCGAGAACCGCATCCCGTTATGCAGCGGATGGATGCCGCCGTAGCGTGCACCGTTCCATCCGTTGCCCGTCCAGCCGAAGCGTCCTCGATATCCGCCCCACCACGGGTGGTAGTAATCACAAGGACCGAGTGGCAGCCAGCCGAATCCGCCCCACCCGCCGAAGCCCACGCCGAATCCAAAACCGCCGCCCCAGCCCCAGAACGAGACATACGCGGGAGCCCAGAACGGGCGGTAATAGCTATAAACCGGTCCCGGCCACCAACCCCACGCGCCGCCGTTGTACAGCCAGCGTCCATAGTGATACGGAGCCCATCCCCACGGCTCATAGCCAACCCAGGTCCAGCCGTAATAGGGCTGATAAACCCAGTTGCCATTGCGGTACGGAGCCCAGTCGCCCGACTCGTTCGGATACCAGACATCGCCGTAGTCATCAACGTGCTTCCACTGTCCATACGCATCGAGATCCTGCGTTCCGGTGTAGTAGCGATTCGTGTGCCGCCACGAATTCGCGTCGCGAATGATGTGATCGCGATCGCCGTTCCAGCGGTCCCAATCATCACGGTCCGGTGCCGAAGCGATTTTGTATTGTGCCTCGTCCGAAGTGCCGCGTACCGTAGCCATGTCACCTTCGCGGATCTCAGTGCTTCCCTGGGGAGTCGCGATCTGCGCTTCGCCTTTGCGAACGATAATGATTGTGTCGCCGTCCGGCTGAACCTCGATGCGGAAAACCCCGTCATGATGCGAAGGATGAATGGAAACGTTCGGAGTGTCGATCTCAGGTTCCGCTTCACTGTCTTTCGAAACGGAATAGGTGGCTAGCCCCTCACCCAGTTGAATCTGGATGTTCTTTTTCGTCAGGTTCGCGACGTTGGCTTTCGTGTTTGCCGCCAAACGGATGGTGTTGGCGAAATCCAGTTGGACTTCCGTGCGAGCACCATCCGCAGTCGAAATCTTGTCGCCGGTCATCATCGGCTGATTCAGAACTGCCGCCGACCAGTCGCCGGAGTCGCCCCGCTGTGTGGAAATATCGCCATGAATCAGGCTGATTCGCGCCACGCCTTGATCTGTCGTGGCTGGAGCCTCGCCGGACGGTCCGCCTGGCTGCGCTTCCGTGGGCTGGGCATCACTGTTCTCATCCTGCGTGTTGTCGTAAGGCTGTGAGTCCGGACCTTGAGCCTGGCCAATCTCCATGGGAGCATCGGGTTGTTCCGTCGGTCCGGGACCCGGCTCGGTAGTCTGCGCCATCACGCCAATCGAAAGCGCTCCCGAGATTGCTAAAACCAAGATTGCCGTTTTCTCAACCCATCTGATCTTCATAACGACCTCCCGTTCTACCGGGACCACAGCTCCTTTGGGGACAGATTTTCTGCAATGAGAATCGCAAGTCCCATACCAAAGCCGGACACAGTAAACCTTTTGTTTTCAATCGAAACCAAGAGCATAAAAAGGAAAAACGAGGAAAAACGGCTAACGTCAACCAAAGCTGGTGGTTTTCGGCCACTCAAGCAGGCTGCATGGCTTCGAAATAGATGCGATGAAATGCGTGAACGCCTCGTTCTTGTTTGACGCTGTAGCGGCCCCGCGTGTAACTCCGCGAGCGTAGATTCTTTTGCACACTTTCGCAGATGGCAACGTCCTCGACCTGAACCTGATGGCTGAATTCCACTGAAGCTTTTGCCGCGGGCGCGGCGTGATCTTTCTCCGGTAGGTACCACTCGAAGATCGCCAGCGATCGTTCAGGCTCGAGCGGCAGCACGATGTTCAGAGAGACATTATCCGGATAACAATTCAGCATCCAGTTGGGGAAGGTCCAGAAATAGTCGGTCGTCAAATTCTCGCGGGCTTCCTGATATCGGCGTGGAATCTCATCCCCCGGTTGCGCGCCGCGGATCGGGCTGAACTGGCGCACATGATGCGCGTAAGGCTCGACCACATAGGCATCGTAGTCGAGTTCCCGGTTCAATCCGGGATGCACGCTGGGCAGGTGATAGCCTTCGAGATAATTGTCGACGTACGTCTTCCAGTTGCACTTCATGTCGTACGTTCGGCGTTCAAAGAGCTTCATTTCCGTGAACGGAAATTTCTCCGCCTGGCCCGGCAGGTTGCCAAGACACTCACGCAGCGATTTCGCTTCCTGGTCCAGATTCACGAAGACAAGATTGAACCACTCCTCGATCCGCACCGGTGCGAGCGCAAAATCCTCCTCACGGAATCCCTTGATGCCCTCGATTTCCGTAGCGTGCAAAAGCGAGCCGTCGAGAGCATAGGTCCATCCGTGATATCCGCAGCGAAACAGCTTACGCGATCCGCAACCCGCGGCGGGTGGCCCGGCGCGATGGCGACAAACGTTATAGAAGCCGCGCAATTTGCCATCGCTTCCGCGTACGCATAGCAACGGCTCACCCACCAATTCCGTGGTGAAATAGTCGCCCGCATTTGCAACCTGACTCGCGTGTCCCACAACTTGCCACGTTCGCGAGAATATCTTCTCCTTCTCAGCCAAAAATACCTCGGGATCCGTGTAGAGCGAGGATGGAAGCGTCCATGCCTCTTCGATATTGGGCTCAATGTTGAAGGAATCACGTGACACGTTCATGGTTTCGGAAAAGGATGCCGCCACATTCTACGGTAAGAAGGTAATTCACCAGGCGAAGGCAAGCATTTCCGGAAAGGATTCCCAGAAATCCGGAACTGACACGATTTGTCAAAGGCGCGACGGATTTTGCCAGAAAGCAGAAGGAATATAGCGACTTGGTAACCAGCCCGGTGTAACCAGCCACTGAAAACAAAGCTCTTTCCCAAAGGGGGCAGAAACCAAGGTAACTAGCGGCTTTGGCGAGGCAGATGCAAACATCTAGGCGGCTGCGATGTTCGCAGAGACTTCAAAAAACAGTACTACACGAGGGGAAAATCGAGATGCGGAAACAGAAGGGTTTCTCACTTATCGAGCTGCTGATCGTGGTTGCGATCATCCTGATCATCGCAGCAATCGCTATTCCGAACTTGCTTCGCGCCCGTATGGCGGCCAACGAGTCGTCAGCTGTCGCGTCGGTTCGTACCATCAACACGGCTGAAGTTACCTACAACAGCACCTATCCCACGGTCGGCTTTGCTCCTGCTCTGACGAACCTGGGCGGCGGCTTGGGCGTGGCTTGCGTTCCTAGCTCGACCACAGCTTGCTTGATCGACGCGGTTCTGTCGAACAACGGTAACCCGGCGAACAGCGGAAAGTCTGGCTACAAGTTCACGACCGGTACCGGAACGGTTTCGGGTGGCGTCAACGTTGGTTACACCGCCCTGGCTGTGCCGATCACGATCAACCAGACTGGTATCCGCGGTTTCTGCGCTGAGGAAGACGGCGTCGTTCGCGTCGATCCTTTGGGCGCGTGCTCGAACACCGAAGCGGGCATCCTGGTATTCAACCCGCTCAACCAGTAAGCATAGTTTGGCAAGTACCTGGGGGAGGGTACAAGCCACGGAGCAGCGAACGCAAGTTCGCTGCTCCTTCTGTTTTCTGGGAGCATCGCATCTAGCTCGACCTATCGCGCGCCCTACCCAGTTCCGAAAGCAAACCGAGAGTTAGTACAGACCGCTGCTGGTTTACCAACGTCTTCGCTGAAAATATCCGCGCTTCGTTCCTGCGCCCGCGTCACCCATTCCTGGTTCTCTTCCAACAATCAACAATCAGTGAGCTTCTAAGCAACGCGTCCTTAAAAGCCACCCGTAGGCCTGGAGGCTAGCGCGAATGAGAATCCGCGGCCCTGGCCAGTGGGCACCTTCGAGAGTGACAAAAAATGTCGGCAATACTTGTCACCCCCAAGACTTGTAACCATAGTACGAGTCTGACAGGACCTGCACTGTCGTTTTGGCATTGAAAACAAAGAAGATCCGGAGGGGCACCTCCGCCCAGGTCACTTCGGTGTTTTGGCCGCAGGAATGCAAAAACAAGTAGCGAACGACGGACTTCAAAACTTTTCGATTCTTGAAGGCAAAAATGCCCTCGCCGTTGGGCAGACACCTGGAGAGCTTAGCAATGCGAAAACAAAAAGGATTCTCACTAATCGAGCTGCTGATCGTGGTCGCAATCATCCTGATCATTGCGGCTATAGCAATTCCGAACTTGCTGCGCGCGCGTATCGCCGCGAATGAGGCTTCTGCGGTGGCGTCTTTGCGCACTATCAACACTGCTGAGATCACCTACGCATCCACCTATCCCACAGTCGGCTTTGCTCCCGCTCTGGCGAACCTGGGCGGCGCGTTGGGTGTGGCTTGCGTTCCCAGTTCCACCACAGCTTGCTTGGTCGACTCCGTCCTGTCGAGCAACGGCAACCCGGCGAACAGTGGAAAGAGCGGATACAAGTTCACGACCGGTACCGGAACGGTCTCCGGCGCCCTGAATATCGGCTACACAGCTTTGGCCGTGCCGCTGACATTGAACCGTACCGGCATCCGTGGCTTCTGCGCCGAAGAAGATGGCGTAGTTCGCGTGGATCCACTCGGTGTGTGCTCGAACACCGAAGCGGGCATCCTGGTGTTCAGCCCGCTGAACCAGTAACGAAGAATCAACGCTTTGGCAAGTACCTCGGGGAAGGGTACGAGCCAACGGAGCAGCGAATGAGGGTTCGCTGCTCCTTTCGTTTTTTTTGGTAGTGGTTCCTTTGAGCTTTCTCGCCTCTTGAAAGGGCGTCATCCCGAGCGGAGCCGTCTTTCCGGCGGAGCGAGGGATCTCCCCCGGGCAGTCGTGGTCGGGAGATCCCTCGGCCCGCTGGTGAAAGCGCGGGCCTTCGGGATGACGCCGTATCTACTGGAGTAGTGATCGGTTTTTGCGCCCGGTGTAAATCCCCGTCAAGAAGTGTTTTTATTTGATCCACTGCAAGTTCATCCCGCCGTTCCGTTCTATGCTAGGAGACGAGGATGAATGGAGTTTCCCCCGCATCTTTTCTGCTCCAATCCTGCTTCGGAAAAGGTTAAAATACGTGGTGCGCCGTGCTGGGCGCGGAAAGTAACGGACTGATCTGAGGTATCGATCAAACCGCGATGAAAAGCCAAGACTGTAAATGGCTCGGCATCCAGCGAACTTCAGTTCTAACCAATCCCAGGGACCCTAAATGCGAAAACAAAAAGGTTTTTCATTGATCGAGTTGCTGATTGTGGTAGCGATCATCTTGATTATCGCGGCCATTGCCATTCCCAACCTGCTGCGCGCCCGTATGGCGGCCAATGAGTCCTCGGCCGTCGAATCGGTCCGTACCATCACGACTGGAGAAATCACCTATCAGAGCACTTATCCGACGGTGGGTTATGCGCCTGCCCTGGTAAATCTCGGAGGCCCGTTGGGCGCGGCTTGCATTCCCAGTTCGACGACCGCGTGCGTGATCGATTCTGTCCTGTCCAACAATGGCAACCCCGCCGGCAGCGGCAAGAGTGGCTACAAGTTCAGCACCGGCACGGGAACACAGGCCGGCGGTGTGAATCAGGGCTACACGGTCGTTGCTGCTCCGATCACGGTGAACCAGACTGGGATCCGCGCTTTCTGCGCCGAAGAAGATGCAGTAATTCGCGTCGATCCGGCCGGGGTGTGTTCCAACACCGAGGCAGGCATTCCGATATTCAATCCGTTGAACCAGTAAGGTTCGATTCAGGAAACATCTAGAATCCGAAGAGCAGCGGGCGCTCCGCTCGCTGCTCTGTATCCTCGTGCTCGCCGATTCCGCCCCATCCCAGGCTCTGAATCCCGCCGCAGGCGTGAAGGTTACCGAAGTGCTTCAATCCATTCCCATCCTGGAACCAAAACTGCAACTTAAATTGCAGCCCGCCCCGGAACGTTGACCGCAGTTACGAGGAGCACTTTATGCGTTCGACGGATGGATTTTCGTTGATCGAGTTGTTGATCGTGGTTGCGATCATCCTGATCATTGCTGCGATCGCAATCCCGAGCCTGTTGCAGGCTCGTATGGCCGCGCACGAAGCGTCCGCCGCAGGATCGCTCGGCGCGATGAAGAGCGCGGAAGCAGCTTATTACACGGCCTACCCGACAGTCGGTTATTCGCCCGACATTAATTCCCTCGGAGGGCCGGTACCGTGCACGCCCTCGTCCACAACGGCCTGCCTGATCGATAGCGCGCTGTCAGCGGCCATACCGGGCAGCCCCGGTAAGGGCGGATATTTCTACCTGGCCACTGGAGTCCAGACGGGCGGCGCCGTGATCAACACGGCCTACGTCATTGGAGCGGCACCGATGTCGGTCCATTCCAGTGCAAATCGAGACTTCTGTTCGACCAATGATGGCGTTCTTCGCTCTCAGATGGGCAATGTCGGCGATGTGCCGGTTAATAATTTGGCATCGTGCATAGCGTTCCCGGTCGCACAGTAGGCGTCAACCCGCTATGCCGAAAAATGTCAAACTGAGAAAGGCTCTTGTCTCAATTTGTCAGTGCCTTGCGTTTCTACACTTGATATAGCCGGTTCAATTCTGAGCCCAGCCGATGTGACCGTCGTAACTCTGCGCGTAATCGTGTCTGGCCAGGTTTGCTTATAATTTCTTTGAAAGCCTCTCAAAAGCACCGGAATTATGGCCGCGATTGAAATCCTGGGTCTGGAAAAAATCTACATGGTCGGCTTCTGGCGCAAGCGCCCGAAGCGTGCCTTGCAGCCATTGCATCTCGTGGTGGAAGACGGAGAGATCTTCGGATTCCTTGGCCCCAACGGAGCTGGAAAGACCACCACACTCAAAATGCTCATGGGGCTGGTCTTCCCCACAGCGGGGACAGCTCGCATTCTCGGCAAGGAATGGACCGATCCAGAAGTGAAGGCACAAATCGGATTCCTGCCTGAACAGCCGTATTTCTACGACTATCTGACGGCGCATGAATTACTCGATTATTACGGACAGCTCTCCGGGGTTCCCGGCAAGGATCGTAAGGCCCGTGTCGAAGAAGTCCTCCAGCGCGTCGGTTTGACCGACATCAAAGGCGTGCAACTTCGAAAGTTCTCGAAAGGAATGCTGCAGCGGGTCGGCATAGCGCAGGCCATCCTGCACAAGCCCAGGCTCGTGTTCTTCGACGAGCCAATGTCGGGCCTCGATCCTCTTGGCAGGCGTGAGGTTCGCGACTTGATGCTGCAATTGCAGCAGGAAGGCACGACGGTATTTTTCTCCACCCACATCCTTTCCGACGCGGAAACTCTATGTGACCGGGTCGCGATCATTCACAAAGGCGAATTGCGCGGGGTGGGATCGGTGGAAGAACTGACCAAGTCCGTAGAAGGCAAAATCGAAGTGGTTTGGCAGGGTACCCAGGTTCCTCCTTCGATTAAGGTACTGGGCGCGGAATGCCATGTTACTGGCGAGACCGTCCGTGGAGTAATTTCCGCGAACCAGCAGGATGCGGCAATTGACGCCCTACGCCGGGAACGCCTGCGCCTGATCGCCATAACGCCGCTGCGCACTTCCCTGGAATCCTATTTCGTCGAGAAGTTGCAACATTCTCAAACTACCGCGGGGACGACAGCATGAACACCCGCATCTACTCCATCGCGTCCAACACCTTTCGCGAGGCGGTTCGCGACCGCGTGCTCTACAACCTGATAGCGTTTGCCCTGCTGCTCTCGGGTGCGGCGATCCTGGTCGGGCAGATTTCGATTGATATCGAAAAACTGGTCGTCATTAACCTGGGCCTGACGGCAGTATCGCTCTTCGGCGTTGTGATCGCGATCTTCATTGGAATCGGGCTGGTCTCAAAGGAAATCGAAAAACGCACGCTTTACACAGTGTTGTCGCGCCCGGTCCGACGCTGGGAGTTTATTGTCGGGAAATTCTTCGGGCTGGCGGGAACGCTGGCGGTCAATACATTCTTCATGGCGATCGGAGTCTTTGGCGCGCTCTTATATGTCGCACACAGGTTTGCCGGGGCCGATTCGCTTATTTTTGTCGCGCTGTACTTCATCGTTCTGCAATTCCTGATCATCTGCTCACTGGCGCTGCTGTTCTCTTCGTTCTCTTCTCCGCTGCTCTCCGCGGTATTCGCCTTCTCGCTATTCGTGATTGGCAGCTTCGCAGATGACCTGCGCGGGTTCGCTACGATGGCTCATGGTGTCACGCGCTGGATTGCAACCGGTGCGGCCTATCTCGTGCCGAACTTTTCAGCCCTGAATGTCATCAGCCGTGTCGCCCATCAGCAATCGATCAGCGGACAATTGATTCTGCAGAACACCTTGTATGCCCTCTTCTACACGGCCATGGCGCTCAGCGGTGCGGTTCTGATCTTCGACCGCAGGAACCTGAAATGAATTCGCGACGGCTCACCACCATTACCGCCACAGCCGTAGTGGTGATCTCCATGATCGCGTGCGTAATCTTGCTACGCCAGATTGACCGCATTCGCCCGCGCGAGATTTCCGACGATAAGCTTTATATCAGTTCGCCGAAGATGGTGAGGCGGGCCAGCCTGGGCTTTGATGGTTTGGCGGCTTGCATCTATTGGACGCGAACCGTGCAATACTTCGGCCAGCGCCATCATTTCCGCGAGCGTTCCTACAACGAACTGGCTCCGCTACTGGAAATCACCACCGCGCTCGATCCGCACCTCTATCCTGCCTACCAGTTCGGAGCGACTTTCCTGGCGCCAGCGCCTCCGAACGGTGCAGGAGAACCCGAGCGGGCGATCCGTTTGATGGAATACGGCATTCAGCACGATCCTGACAACTGGAAGCTTTA